>Ga0181356_1000167_pt1 | contig 27304 bp, 24 predicted proteins | sample Fa13VDMM110SN_FD_130104 | JGI IMG/M metagenome (GOLD analysis project Ga0181356, IMG submission 130104) | Freshwater viral communities from Lake Michigan, USA - Fa13.VD.MM110.S.N | ecosystem: Environmental > Aquatic > Freshwater > Lake | place: USA: Michigan | collected 2013-09-24 | reverse complement strand
GGCTCCTGGTTCATCTATCTTAACATTCAACCCTGTTGTACCTCCAAAAGATACTTTTACTACATTTCCTTTTTTATTTTTAGTATAAACGTAGAATTTTTTAGATCCTCCTCTTTTTGGTTTGTTTAAGGGTACATCTTTTCCTCTATATTCTGCCTCTTGAAGACTTTTCCAGGCTTCAAATGCTTCTATATCGTATACATTTTTTTGATTATCATACCCGCATTTATGACAAAGGGCTGGGTTATCATCTTCAGGTGTTGTCTCCCAATCGTGTTTACATTTTTTACAGATAATCTCTTGACCTACTTCTTCATCAACCATTGGAAGGTCTAAAGGTACTTTTTGTCCTTCATACATTCCGTATTCTCCAATATCGGTTGTTTCTAGTAGTAGAATATCTTGTTCACTTAACACAATTTTACCGTCTCTAAAGGCTTGTCTTGCTTCAGCAAACAATTGTATAAACGAGTTAGAGGAGTACCTGTAGACACATTCAGATAGTGTTAGATCATTATCTAAGTGGTACTGAAGGTTTGGTAATCCAACTATTTCTTGTAATCTTATCATAAGAAATCTTTTCTAAAATATCTTCCTTCTATATTATCGTTTATATAGTTGGAATCTGTCTCTATTACTCCTTTTATAAATAGGAATTTGTTTTCATAGTATGTATGTAGCTTTTTATTTGGAGTAAAGATAAGAATTTCTCTTGAGAATTCCGACTGTTTACCCTCTTTTATTAAGCCTTTTATTTCTAAGTGTGAACCGTAATAGGTTTTCCAATCAGATTCTTTTCTAACTATTTTAGATTTACTAGCTCTTTTATCTGTTATTAAAGCTAATTCTTTTTTACCTAAAGCTTTTTTTGTAACAGAAATAAGTTGTTTCTTTCCTAAGTATTTTCTACCGGTTGGTAGATGTGTTACTTCATAGATAAACCCGAAGTTGTCTCCGGGCATATCTGATAGTTCTTTAATTTCTTTGTTTTGATATAACCACATTTTTATTTTGTTTTATTAGAATAATGCATTCCAAGTTGTTCCGTTGTAGTAGTATACTTTACTAGATCCTGCTGAGCCTGATGCTATTATCATTCCTTCTATTGGAGAAGCTGGTGTTGTTGCTCTAGGTGCAAGTGTTAGTATATTGTTAATTGTTACTGAGCCTGAAGCAAAATCACCTCCAATTAAGGGTGTACCTGATCCTGATGCTATGTATAGTTTAGAATTTTCAATAACATCTGTTGCAGAACCTGCACTAGCACCTAGGTATAGATTACCGCTTCCTGAAGCATAAGCTCCGGCACTCCAACCTAAAGCAGTGTTGTCTGAACCTGATATTTTATAAAGAACAAAATTACCAATTCCAGTATTGCCGAACCCTTCTGTGGCAAGCTTTAGTGCGTTTTGTCCTATTCCAACATTGTTACTTCCACTGTGCTGATAAAGAGCACTTTCACCTAATGCAGTATTTCCATATCCAATTGAGGCAAGGTACATAGCACTGTACCCAATTGCTGTATTTCCACCAGCACCGGTTGTCTTAGATAGAGCATTATCACCAAATGATGTATTTGTTGCTATATTACCAAATCCGTTATTCCAAACATTTTTAAAAGGGCTGTAAGATTCTAACCAAGCAATAGGAGTACTTGTTACCCCTGTTAAAGCAGAACCATCTCCTGAGAAGTATGAAGCTGTTATTCCTTGTGTTACATTTAATGATCCTGTTATAGTAGTATCACCGTTTAGTTGTGTTGTTCCTGTTATTTGTAATCTACCGGTACCGTTATCAACTGTTGTACCTATAAGTACTCTACCTCCAGCTTTCATTGTTAAATGAGTAGTACCTGTTGTACCAAAAGAGAATAAATCCCTACCTACTGGTGCTGTTAGTGTTCCGTTGTTAGGATCAGTCGAATTATCTGTATTTGCTGCTAAGAAAGCAACATAGGCAGAGGTTGTGCTTATATCGTTAGTACTATCCCCTAGTCCTCTAAAAGCTAATCCTGTGTAAGCTCCTCCTGTGTATCCAATAAAAGTTGGTCCAAATCTTAAAGCAACATTTGTTGAATTTGCAATCTGGAATTTATCTACTGCATTATCGCTCACCATCCCTGTAAATAGTGTTTCTCTTCCAGATATTGCTGGTATATTTACATTTACTGATCCTGTTACTCCTAATGATCCTGTAATTATAGCACTTCCTGTATAAGGGAAAGCAGAACCTCCTCCTGGTGCATATGAAGCAGATAGTGCTTGAGTAGCGTAAGAAGCTGTTACTGTTAATGTATTTGTAGTTGGAGCATAATAAAATGCATTACTGTCAACTGAAATACCTGTGTTGCCTGTGTTACTAACGACAAATGTTGGATACCATGGACCTCCTCCTGAAGTTGTTATATCTGTTATAGTTACATTTGTAGCATTAGTAGCATTTGTTGCTAAAGATGCTGATAAAGCAAGTGAAGCTGTTACTGCTCTTGAAGCTGTTACAGATAGTGTATTTGTATCTGCATTATAAGAGAACAATGCACTATCTATTTCTGCTGATCTATAGTCTGTTCCGTTTGCAAATAATGGATAGTAAGGTCCTGTTCCTGTTGTACGATCTGTTACTTTTATAAATGATGCAGAAGTTGCTAATCCGGCTGATGAAGCTGAATTTGCTGTTGCTACGTAAGAGGCAGATAGTGCAGTTAATGCATGAGAAGCAGTTGCTATATAGGAAGCAGAAATTGCGTTTACTACATATGATGCTGTTAAAGCAGTTACTACGTATGATGCTGTTGCTGCTGTAGTAGCTATTGATGCTGTTCCGGCGTTTATTGCGTAAGATGCTGTATTAGCAAGTGATGCTGATGTTGCTGTGTTAGAGTAAGAAGCAGATGTAGATGTTGCTACACTGCCGCTAATATAAGAAGCAGATACTGCATTCTCTACATATGAAGCTGTTTGAGCATACTCTGCATATGAAGATGTAAGTCCATAAGAAGCAGATATTGCTGTTGGTGAAACAATTCCAGTTATATTTGAACCATCTCCGTAGAATGATCCAGAAAATGAAGATGTTACTCCTCCTGCTATCTCTACTTGATTGTATAAAAAGTTCCCTTTTATTAAAGGAATACCTCCTGTATTGCCAATGTATAGTGTATTACTTTCCTGTAAGCTTGCTGTTGGTCCTGCTTGGTATCCAATATATACGTTTCCTGTTGAAGCTGCATCTGAATATCTACCTGCTTGGTGCCCTATTGCTGTATTACTATTTCCTGATGTAAGATTGTTTAATGCTTGTGTACCGATTGATATATTGTTTGCACCTAATACGTTTAGTCTTAATGCATCTGTTCCAATTGCTATGTTATCAGATACTGTAGTTGGATTTCCTGTATCACTTCCTAAGAAACTTGTAAGAGCTCTATTACCTATTGCAATTGTATTCTGTACTTTTTGTGCTACAGCTCCTGCATTATTACCAATAAAGATGTTTTGAGATCCAGATACTAAAGCTTCTCCTGATCCTGATCCAATTACTATACTTCTTCTTGTTTGAGTTGATTCTCCTAAACTTCTAGATCCTATTAATATAGAAGAAACATCACCTCTGTTAGAGATTAAAATAGATTCATCTATAAATGTATCTCCTTGTAGTCTTATAATTGGTGAAGAACCTGATACTGTAAGTGATCCTGTTATTTGTGCTGAACCGGTTAATGTACCATTCCATGAAGATACGTTTGTTAATCCTGAACCGTTTCCTGTAAAAACACCTGTAAATGATCCAGTAAAAGAACCTGTGTTAAACGATCCTGTAAAGGTATTGAAAGAACCTGTTGAAGCAACACCTGTTAATCCTGAACCGTTTCCTGTAAATGATCCTGAGAATGAACCAGTAAGGGTACTTCCAGAAGCTTGCATACCGTTTAGGTTAAGGTTTGTCAGGTTTGCACCGTTTCCTGTAAATGATCCTGAAATGATAGAAGCAGTAATACTGCTACTAACAGTTAGTGATCCTGTTATTGCTGCATTTCCGTTTCTATTACCATCCCATGCTATGGAAGCAGTAACATATGTTAATCCTGAACCGTCTCCGATAAAGGATATTGCTGTAATAGATTGACTTACTATAAGTGATTGGGATATTGTCAAAGACCCACTTATGGCTAAATCACTACTTATTTTGTATTTGCTGTCCATATTATTACTTTATTTTCTTTTATACTATTGATCGCTTAAATGCTGTTATCACTGCGTTAATCTCTATATCATTTCCAGATCGTTTCACACGTAGCTCTACTTCAGTACCGTTGCGTGTTGCAAAGAACGCTGGGTATACTGGGTCGTGGTTTCCAGCAGGTGCGAATGCTACTAAACCTGCACTAGTATCAACTCCGCCTTCGGAATAATCTCCACCTTCATCCCATGTTGTCATAAAAGTACCTACTCTACTAGGATTTCCTGACCCGTTAACCGATGATGCTGCATAGTCCATTTTAAGGCCTGTATACTTTCCTGCTCCGTAAGGAAATCTGTATAGTACTGTATCTTGATCAGTACTTTCATAAATATGTATAAACTCTACCCCTGGTCTATTAAGTAAACTTCCTGAGCTTATTGATACTGTACCGAGTGCTCTTATACTTCCTGATACTCTTAACGATCCTGTTATTTGAGCGTTACCGTTTCTTACACCGTTCCAAGTTGAACCCGGTATTCCTGTTAAATTTGATCCATCACCGTAAAATGAACCTGAAAATGAACCTGATATGCTTGAAGTACTTCCTGATGTAAATATTCCCCCTGACACTAGAAGGGTTTGTGGTACGCTATTTGAACCTGTTATGGTTAGCGTACCTTTTATAATAGCTGAACCTGTAAAAGGGAAAGGGTTTACATTTGTTAATCCTGATCCATTACCATTAAAAGAAGCTGTTATACCTCCTGTTCCTCCTTGTATCATTATTTGACCTGTAGAGAAATTACCTGATATTAAAGGTGTTCCTGAGTTATTAGCAATATATAGCTGATTACTCATATTTGTAAAGCTAGCTGGTCCTGCACGGTAACCTATAAAGACATTACTACTTCCGTAGTTAAAATTCTTTCCTGCCTCAAACCCTACTGCTGTATTAGATCCTCCGTATATGTTTCCACCTAGTGCATATGATCCAATAGCTACATCACTGCCTCCTTGTTGGCTGTTTTGTAATGCAAATGCTCCAATAGCTACAGTGTTGGTTGAAGTACCCTGTTGTAGAGCATTTTGCCCTACTGCTGTATTACTAAATCCTGTTTGTGTTCTTCCTGCATAATACCCTACATATACTGTTGAATTTCCTGCAACCCGTCCTGCTTCACTTCCTACTATTGTACTCTGTGCTCCTGCAGAATTTAGTCCTGCAGTATACCCTATTACGGTATTGTTTAGTTGTACATTAGGAGTTGCTGTTCCAAATCCTAATGATCCACTACCTATCCCTATAGAGGTTTGTGATGGATTATGTATTGTAATATTTGAAGCTGCAGTAATTGATCCCGATATTCTATGTGATCCTGAAGATATAAGTAAAGAACCTGTCATTCTTAAAAATGATCCAGATATTGTCATTGACCCTGAAAGGTCTAATGAACCTGTAAATCTAATAGATCCTGTTATCTGTGCATCTGGATTTCTTATACCATTCCAAGTTGAAGCTGGTACTCCTGTTAGGTTTGACCCGTCACCATAGAATGATCCTGAGAATGATCCTGATATTTTAGATGTACTTCCTGATGTAAATATACCGCCCGATACTAGTAATGTTTGAGGTACACTATTTGAACCTGTTATAAGTAAAGTACCTTTTATAATAGCTGAACCTGTATATGGAAATGCTCCTACACCTGTTAGTCCTGAACCGTCTCCTTTAAAAGATGCCGTTATTCCCCCTGTTCCTCCTTGAATCATTATCTGACCTGTAGAGAAATTACCAGAGATTAAAGGTGTTCCAGCTGCATTTGCAATATATAGTTGATTATCTTCTCCTCCTGTTGAGCCCTTACCTGCATCTTTACCTATATAAACGTTACCGCTACCTGCTGTATTATTATAACCTGCCGCGTGACCTATTGCTGTATTACTATTACCGCTTCCTAGATTTGCAAGTGTATTTCTACCAACTGCTACTGTATTGCTACTTCCTACTGCTGCTGGTATTGCTCCTGCTCCTAACGCTGTATTTGAACCTCCTGTTAAACTTATACCTACTCCTGCTCCTATTAATACGTTATTTGTTACTCCAACATTATATGGTGCATCTGGTCCTGCAGATCCTATAAAGACATTAAACTCGGAAGCTCCTGTTGTCATAACAAGCCTACCTGTTAACCCTAAGATCTTACTAATAGAGTCGTAAGTAAAATTAGACTCTCCATTTATACCAGAGGTTAATCCCGTTGCTGTTAGTATATTATTATTGGTGTTTCCGGCAATAGAAATTGATGTACCTGCTCCTGATAGGTTTATTTCTTGGTAGGTATCTGCTGCTGTTCCGTTATCAAACCAAAGTCTTAAGGTTGCACCACTATTGTGAAGGGAACTTGAATAAAATAGAGATGAAAAGTTGGCATCCATTTCTGAATGATAAAGTGCTCTTCCTAGTCCTGTTCTAAATGTAATTGCCATACTATTTTAATATAAATATCTTATTATGTTTATTCTATTTTTAGAAATTAGATAGTGCAACTCTCTTCCAGTTTCCTGATGCAATACATACATACATATAGTATACACTGCTTATTGCTGTTGGGTCTATTCTAATTTCTCCAGCTACTCCAGTTGCAGTCATGTTAGCAGGTTTTGCTGCTGGTGTTGCTGCTAATTTTCCTGTAATAGTAAATACGTTATTAGGTCCATCTACTTTTGCTACAGTTGTTCCGTTAGATCCTAATTCCCCTATGGAAGGTGTTCCTGTATTTGTTTTAAAGAATACATCTGTGGTAGTACTTCCTGATAAATGATATCCGTAATCTACGTTACTACCTCCTCCAGATATTACTACTTTATGTGGTCCTGTAACAGTTGTATGTCCTACGTTTACTATACTTGGACTACTTGGATTAAGTACTGATAGTGTTGCATTTGGATGTTTATCTTCATCAGCGTGTCCTACAAGTACTGTATTTCTATTAAAACCCGCCATTGTTTTAAGGTTGGTAATGTTTTGAGATCCAAAAGCATGTGAACCGCTATATGGATGTCTTTCCCACCATGATAATGTACCCTGAGGAGAATTAGTAGAGTTATTACCCGGTACACTATGTGTTCCGTCAATATCTATACCGTTGTGGTGACTCCATGTAAGCCAGTCATCAGTAGAAGTACCGCTTCTACGGGCATAGTCTTTTATATACGTTGCACTTCCTCCGTAATTACTCCCTCCTCGGTGTTCGAAAGTTTTTAATACTATATTAGAGTTTGCTGCTGCTGGTAGTGCTGTTGTTTGAGCTATATGTATTTGACCTTGTGGAGCACTATTACCTATTCCTATTCCTATTTTTCCTGTACCTGATATACCTAGTCTAATAATTGTACTAGTCATAAAGAATATAGGTTGGTTGTTTGGTTGATATATAAATGCATACCCTTGTACGTTTTGTCCAAGTTGAAACATCTCTGGGGTAGCTCCGCTACCTGCTTTAAGTCCTAATATTGCTTGAGTGTCTGGAGTATTTCCGTCGTTTTGTACAGTAGCGTACATGTTTACACCTGGTGCATTTCCTTGTGCGTTAAATGCTGTAGCGTTACCTACTTCTGGTATTATTGTTAATGTTCCAGTATTACCTAACTGCATTCTTGTACTACCGTCTTTAACGGCAAATGACATATACCCTCCTGTTTGAGAACCTCCTCTATGAAATCTAATTGCTGTATTCTCTTGATTTATATAATCTAATCCTATACTCCCTATAACAGCACCATCTGCATTTGAAGCATGACTTTGTTTACCAGTTAAGTTAAAATTTCCATCTGCACCTCTACCGAAGATAAGTGTCTTACCCGATAGTCCGTTAATAGCTGTTTCTAGTTTAGCACCTGGATATGGTGTACCTACTCCTATATTTGCTGATGATCCTTCAATTGTTATTATTGCATTAGGGTTAGTACCTGCTCGTAGATATAAGTTACTATTTACCTGTGACGACAGTATAGCTATATTATCTGTAGCCCCGTCTATCTTCCCTATAGCTCCTACTTCTACCGACCCTTTATTAAAGACTACGTAAGCTTGTGTACTGACTGTTGGGTGTGAGGTAAGTGCGAGTATTGCTGGTGATACCGTAGTACCTACTGCTTCTACTAATACACCTGGATTTGCTGTACCTATCCCTAGGTAGTTATTAGCACTATAAACAAAAGTAGGTTGTCCAGCTAATTGAGAACCTGCCTTATATTGTATACTTCTTTCGCTTCCTCCTGCTACAAGATTTGGGACTACTCCTTCTGCAGGATTTAAGTCTACAGTAATTACCCTACTTGGGTCATACCCTGTAAGGTTTGTACTTCCTGTATAGTACAGTGTCATTATATTACCTGATCTAGATGCTGAATAGAAATACTGTGAGAAGTTTTTGTCCATCTCATCATAGGTAAGTGCCGATCCTTTGTTTGTTCTTAATGTAATTGCCATAGTGCTTGTTTTATATATCTATTTTAACAATAAAAGTCATATCTGTATTTGCAGATTTTGGTATTGGTTGTCCTAATTTTCCTACTGCAATTAACTCATTTGCATCGTTATACAGGCCTACTGTTGTTATGTATGGTTGGAAATAACTTCCGGTTAAATTATCGTTTAAAGCACCATTTGCATAAGCAGAAGAGCTTATATAAATTTCTCCATCATTATAGTAAGCAGTCTTCAAAGAACTTGTTAATGCTGAAGGATTATATGTGAAGTTAAATTCTGACTCTCTTACTCTACAGTGGTAGTTGTGTGTGTATATTGGGTGATTTGATTTATATACTAGTGTACCTGAGATGAAAGATGTAAGGTATGTTGCTACGTTTTCATCTGTCAGGATAACCTGTCCGTGTGGGTAGATTACATTACCTACATATTTTTTAGGATTTGAATACTTTAGGTATAAATTCCCCTCTCCATCATCTACTACTGTTGATGTATATTTACGTGGTATGTCTAGATACTCTCCTCCTGCTGGTATAGTTTCATCTACATAATTCCCCTCTGTTTCAATGTAATCTATAAATATATCTGATGAGTATGGTATTGATCCATATATGTGATTAAAATCTTCCATATAATCATCTTGATTGAGCTCTCTAGCATAATTTCCTACCACGTAGTTGCTAGTTGCTGCTGGACCTTCTGGGATAATATTAAGAGATAAAGGCTCTATGTGTGTACCTATTACTGCTTGAGGTAGGCTGTATACCCCTATTTTTTCATGGATATTTCTAGAACCACTTGTAAAAGAAGATTGTAAATAGTTCTCGTAAGAACCAGTAGTCATAACACTTCCGCTTGAAAATAAGCTGTAGTATAAATGGTTTATACTGTTGAAGATTAATCTTGTATAAGATATACCTTCTATATCATTTTGATTTAAGTAATATGCTCCAGAACCTGACTCTCCTACAAGTCTCTTAACACCAGTAGAAACGTAACCACTACCTGATATAGCCCAGTTTTTTCGAGCTGTATAGGTAGTAATGTATGCATCTTGTTTGTTTAGTTTTTTGTAAGCACTCATTCATTAATAATCAAGCTTGATTCTTACTAACGCCTCTTTTGTAAAATCTTTTAATAATGGTTTTGATAATTTAGCTACTGCTAATAAATCATTACTATCATTATAAAGGCCAACTGTTGTCATATATGCTTGAGGAGTATTAATCATTACGTCATGTCTTAACTCTCCAGAACCAGTTGTGTTAGAAGGATTAGTTGAGTAGTTAAACTCGCTGTTTCTTACCCTAACAAATACATAGTTTGAAGATACTGTTTCCTCTGACTGTAATGAACTACTTGCTCCTAAATTTATTGCGTTGTAAAATTTATTTAAGTTTAAATCATTAGCAGAAGTACGTCCTGTACTCAATGCTAGTCCGTTTGGAGATGCTGAATCTAAAGCTTTTCCGTTAAGTATTACAATTCCTACATCTGGTAAGAATTTACCATAAGATCCTAGTGTTGGATGGAATCCTGTACCACCTGTACCTGAGTTGTATGCTGATCCATTTGATCCACTTACAATATCGTAAACTCTTCCTGCATCTACATAAGAAAGTGTTGTTGTATCTACACTATTATCTGTAAGTAGTAGGGTAGCTCCTGCAATCGTTAGTTTCAAATTAAATGTGCCTGGAAATAGTTTTTCTCTATATCTTGATCTATCTACCGATATTGCATAGATGTAAGGAGAGGTAACAGTTCCAAAAGTAAAATCTGTATCTTCATTACCAAATACTAAATTTCTATACTGCCCATAAATTGTAGAAGAAGGGGATTTACCTACTACTGCTGAATTATATGGAGCTGATCCAGATCCTTGTTGATCTCCATATGCAATTGCAAACTGTACTGTTGCGTTTGCTGCTATAAGTGGATCTGTTTGATATACTTCGTAGTAGTAAGGTCCCGAAGGTCCTGATACTTGCTGAGAAGAGGTAAAGAATGTTGTTAGGTATGGAAGACCTGTTGACCAAAGAGGAGTTACTACTGCCTCTGCACTAATAGAGATATCCTCTGCGTCTAATCTTTTAAATGACATATCTTATTGATTTACTTTAATAATGGTTACTGGTATGGTTAGTCTAGCTCCTGAATCTCTACCTATTACTGTGATTGTAGTCTGTAAAGAGTCGTTAGTTCCGAATAACGTATTAATTGTTGTAGCAGATAAGTTTATTGATGTACCTAATACAGTTTTAGATACATTGGTACCTAGAGTTGTAGTTGAGTTTAATCTTTCAGCTTCTACTGTATTTAGTCCTACTCCGTTAAATGTATTTAAGACCCTAGCATCTGCAATAGTTGCTACATATCCTCCTGCTTCAAAAGTTTGAGAAGATCCTAAATAGTTTAATGTTTGAGGGGTAATAGCAAGTGATGCTCCTTGTTTTAATCTGATAGCAGAGAATCCTAAATCTAGAATTGGTAACTTAGCAGTTCCTCTTGGAAGAGTTGTAAGTTTATACTTCATGATTTGAGTTTCGTCTGGAAATGCTTCTAATAGAGGAAGACTTTCGATTGCTTCTCCGTAAAAAGCTGATCCTAGAGGATGTGTCGGATTATACAGTGTATAATCTATTTCATCATCTGCTAAAGCAAATTGTGTAATTTTGAAAGAACCATCTCCTCTTGCTAATAGTTCTCTTCCTTTTTTAGTAAGAATTGCATCTACTGTTACTACTGAATTATTTAAGTATCCCATTTTATTGTTTTTATCTTATTATAAATATATGTTTTTTATTAATTATATCAAACTTAGTTTTGACAACTAGAACTTGTGTATACTGCTCCGTAAATATCTGTTTTTAATATATCTTGAGAATCTTTTACCCATACCTGCGAATTGGCTACAGTAAGAAAGTTTACACCTGTTTCATCGAATTGATACAGGCTAACAGGTAGTATTACTAATATCCTATCATTAGCGGTGTGTCCACTTGCAGCACCTGCTCCTACATACTCTCTTTCTACTTCCATCTTAAGTGTATTAGGGAATATTTTTTTAACCCTCATATACTCATCATTTTGTCCAGCAGCGTTTGAAGTATTTTGTATTCGGATTATATTACCCACCTCTATTGACGCTGATGCTGCATTATATCCGTAAGTGTACGTTATTTCAGTATTAAAAGCTGTTATATCTGCCGCTAATTTATACCTACTTCTTACCTCTCTATATTCTGGCAATTCTGCAGTTCCTGTGTGAAAGATAGGTTCTATTACTCTATCTGCAATTGATCTTGAGCAGATAATAGATTGTGCAGAACCGGTTGTGTTTATCTCTCCTTGTACTGTTCTACCAAGAAGTACTGGTGCTACCCCGTAGTTAGCTACTGATGTTTTTGTACCGCTATACCTTGCATTACTCCATCCTGTAGCACTGTAGTTACTATCCTGTATATCAGCATATGTAGCTGTTCCGTTTAGTATACTCTGAAAGTTAGTAGGTATAACGGCAGACTCCCCTCTATCAGCTTTAAATACTGTTTTAGATTGCCTGTTTTCTTGTGTATCTCCTATAAACGGATTATACTCACTGTTTTCAAATAAAATATCTGCAGTATACGGTGCAATAAGTACCTGTACATCTGATATATAACCATCTGCATCTGTTATTGTAAAATCTACTGGTGTTACTCTGTAGTAGTAGAAATCGTATGCGTTTGAACCTGGTGGGCTTTGTATTCTACTTCTACTTCTTATACTTAATATAAAAGGTATATTATCTATTTTAAATCGTATAGAGGTTGCTTTTGCAAGAGTACTTCCAAGTTCTGGTGTAGTGCTAAGGGGTAGTGCTCTATTTGTAATACTAACCCCTGTTATTTTTCCTGTACCTGGTCCTGTAGCGTCGTAGTTAATATTAATCCTGTTTGGGTAATTAATATTTCCTACAATATTACTGCTATGTAAGGTTATAAATGCTTGTTCTGTCATTTTACTTTAGTTATTATTTTGTAAATTACTAATTAAGGGTTATAATCACTATTTGAAAAATCATCACTAGCAGGAGGATTCGGGTGTGCGCTGCATAAGTTGTACGGAGCTAATGAAGTACTCCATTCTCCTCCACCGTGGTATTTATATACTTTTATACCATCAGAAACCCATCTAGCAGTTGTAGGGACTATCCTATTTACGTCTGAAAACAGTGTAACTCCAGCACTTGCAAAATTGTCTAAGAAAGAAGAGCCAGCTTGACTTCCAATATTATTTGTCGGTAGTAGCTCACTTATATAGAATGTGTTTTCTATATAAAAATTACATAGGTAAAAGAAGTTACCATGTTCACCTGATGTTGTGTGGCTAAGAGTTACTGGGTAGGATGCATAATTACCGTAAGACGTACTATAAGGTCTTACTGAAGATTCTGCAATACAATTCGGTACGGCGATTGTGCTTGCATTAGCTCTAAACTGTACTTTTAATTTATCAGGGTAGTCTCCTACTTCTGATCTATATAGTACATAATCTGGAAAGACATACTCTCCTTGTGCATTTACGGTTGCTAATCCAGTAGGTGTTGCTAAAAGGTCTAAAGAAGGCCAAAGGCCGTTGATGAAGATAGCGTTGGCGTTGCTGATTAAGCAATCTTCCATTGGGAAGTAGTTTGGACCTGCTAAATGTGTTCCTGCTACAGGAATGTATCCGTCTGGGTTAGCATTATCGCCACGTTTAGTTAGTTTCACTTCTACACCAGATGTGTTTGTATACAGTAATCTAAATTCATAAGCTGTATTACCATCATCTCCTGTAAAATAATCTTGTACGATGTTATACCCTACAATATCGCCAGGGTGATTTGGTACCGGTTGTCCTATTCTTGCAGATTGTTTTTTCAATTGACATGGGTTTGTGCTTACTCTAACCTCTGCCACACAACTAGTTCTAACTCTATCTACTGCTGTAACTACTAGTGTTTGGTTTGCTGCTACTCCTGTAAATATATAAGCATTTGGATTGGAAATTATTTGACCGTTTATAAAGTAGTCTACTTGTGTGTTAGTTCCTGTGTTAAACCATGATGTTATGTCATAAGTAGTTGTAGCATCTACTGATGTTGGTGCGGTAGCTGCACCTACAGCAGGGATTATTGTACAGTTTACTACTCTTACGATTTTTGTTGCAGAGCACGGTATGGTATTGGTTGGTGGGTTGGTATATAGGTTTGGGGTAGTTGCTACTATAGTGTAGGGGTCGTATTGAGGTTGATTAGGGAAGGTATAAGAACCTCCCTGTACTGCAGTTCCGTTTACAGTATACTGTGTTCCTGCATTTGCTAGAGGAAATATTGTTGAAAAGTTAACTGTAACTCCTCCATTTACGATACCTACAGTTTGGTTTGTATTGGTAAGTAAACACACTGTATTAGGTATTCCTTCGTATAACTGAACATGGTAGTAGGTTTTACTATTATCTGTTTGTTTAAATAAATTTGCTACATTTAATTCTCCTGTTGATAAAGTGATTTGACTTCCTGTAAGCTCTCCTGTAAACTTAGGAGATTCATCACGAACTGATCTTTCTAAGCGTGTTGACGTAAGCCCTTTCACGTATTTTCTATGATTAGTACTATATTCTGATGAACCTGATCTAAATGATCCTCCGTTTTTTCCTTCTATAAAAGCTGTATCTATAGATGATGTATAGTTAAATGCATTATCTATTGATGCAGATGTAATTGGGGCAACTGAGGGTGTTATTGATTTAGCTTTTGATCTATTAAGTAAATTTGGTTTAATAATAATTCCTGTATCTGCTACTACTCTAGCAGGTACAAAGTCTTTAACCATTTTAAAGATTACGTTATCAAAAAATTTAATTAACCTAACATATGCTCTTACATCGTATTGATCTAAATTCCCTAATATATCTTCTGCTACTTGGTAAAGCCCTTGGTAGTTCGGAAGTGTCAGGTTACTTGGATCTCCTATATAGTTGTCTATATTAAAGCTGGTAGGGGAAGGTCCTTGTACTGTTACGGTTACTTGGCTTGGAGTATTAAAAATTAATGACCCTGATATTGCAGTTATTAGTGTGGTAGTTCCTGCATTAATTGTTGAAACTATTGTAGAAAAAGTTGTACAGTTTATATAACTAAAAAGTGCTGTAGATAGACTTGTATTGGATATACTGTGTACGTTACAGGTTTGTTTACTTATTATATACTTATCTACATTATCAGTAGGAGAAAATCCTACTTCAACAACATGCAAGTCATCTGTATACTTATTATCCCTTTTTATTATTGATGTATGGCTTGATAAGGTACTTCCTGATATAATGCTACCTGTATGGTCGGTTCTAACTTTACTTAAAGAACTTGTGTAGTATTGGTAATCTCCATAAAAAGGTCTTTCATCTGTATTTCTTCCTCCGTATTGTTTTATTTCTAAAATATTTGAAGGAATACCAAAACAGTTAATAAGTGCTCTCAATCCTCTCTCTGTACCTTTTGTTTTTAGTAGGTAAGAAAGGTTATGGTAGATTCTCTTTTGTATCTCTTTTTGATAATTGTCAAAAGAAGATGGTTCAATAGGAGTATTAGATCCTATTAAAGAACCTGTTATGTAGTTGTTAATAATTTCACTTCCAGAAACATAACCCTGTCCTACAAAGCTTGAGAATAAATCTTCAATAGACTTGTTTGAGGTATATAATTTAACTCCAAAATTCTTTAACGCTTCTCCAACTAAATCTTTTGAAATACCTTTATTTAACCTATTATCAGCATCATACTTATCTGTCACTGCATCTGCATATAACCATAAGTTATCGAAATGCTGACCGATCATATGAATGAAGGTCAAGTAATTCTCATTATTTTCATCCTCTCTTAAGTAAGTAGGTATTGAATATACTAATGAACTGTAGTTGGTGTTGTCATAAGAAATAGCTTCTGCTACTTGATTTGAATACCAAAGAACAGATTCGTTTGTAGTACTTACTTGGTTGCGGTAAGGTTTTGTATTGTTATATTTTGGCCAGCTAGTACTTCCAGATTCATAATAAAGAAATCTCTCATAATGATCAAAGTTACTTACAACTCCTTCCATTAGATTCTTATAATAAGTACTACTTCCAGATATTCCCTGAAGACCTACTGTTTGAGTACTTATTGCAGCCAAGCTAGCAGAGTAAGAGTTTACTAAATCTAATTTATATTTAAAATTCATCAACCTTTCTTGAGCTGATGAGAAATGAACAAAGTCACTATAAAGTGTATGATCTATACTTACCTCTACTCCTTTTTCGTTAAATAAAGAGAATAGTTCGCTATTTGCATTACTTATAGGGTAGCTAAATAATTCATCATAGTTTAAATACTGGGTAGGTATTATATTATTATCCTGTATTTCTAGATTAAAATTGGCAGGTTTTAAGGTAGGGAGTGCTACTTCTTCTTGTTTTGTTTCAGAATCTACTTCGTATGCAACAGAATCTGCTACTAACTCTACTACTCTTAGTTTACTCTTTATTCCGTAGGTAGCAGGTAATGGTTCGTATAATCTAACTGTAACTACTTTCTCTATTCCACTATCTAGGGTATCTATATTGATACCTATTAATAGATCGTTATCTCCAAAATTTAATCTAAATTCATTAAAGAAAGCTTCACTCTCTAACTTAGTTTTTACGTTAGAGGCAAATCTTGTTAAGTTTTCTGGAGATATTGTTAGTGAAGCAAGTTTTAACTCAGTTCTATCAGGTGAGATATCTTGAATATATAACTCTGTGGAGTCTGAAGTGTCTGTAAATAAGTCGTTTAGAAAGTGGTAGAGTAGCTTTACACCTCCGTTATTAAAATCATACGATAGACTATCTTGAATTGGATCTATAGTAAGTACTGATGCTCCATCCTGTCCTGCAGATTGAGCATTTCCTAACTGCTTAAATCCTGTGTAGTCATATTCACTAAAGAGAATATCATCACTTAAGGATAAAAGGTGTAACTCTACAAAATGTCTAGAAGTATCAAAAGAGCTATTTACTTCAAAAGAAGAAATTAACTGAGTATCTTCTGTTGAATATTTCTCAACACCTGCTATATTTCCCGGTATATCTCTATTAGCTGTGTACTTTATTTGTGCCATCTAGTTTACTTTTGTTTCCAGGTCAAGAATTTGCTGGTTTGCTTGTAATAATTGAACTCTTAATTGTGCTATTTCATCTAATAGCGGCTGTATATCTTCTGTATTTCTTTCATAAGATATTAATTCTGAACTCTTTTTTATTAAATATTCATGTGAATCTTCTTCTCCTTCTATATCAATCACAAAGTACAGTTTTTCATATAATCTGAATAGCTCTTCAGGAGTATCTGTATCTTCTTCTGGTATAGGTTGAGTGTAAGTCTTAAAACTTTTATCAATTATCCTAGAAAATTCAGTCTTATTATAGACTGTTTTCTTTATTTGAATATCATTAGCCATTTCTTACTACTTTAAATATATTTTGGTTATCTACTACTGTAGTGCTTCCATCTAAAGTCGTTTTTACTAATATACGATAATATCTCTCAGGTTGCAAGCCATCCATATACACATCGAAAAATGGTCCTGTTGAATCACAGCTAACCTTTGTAAATTTAGTATCAAAATCAACAACCATTTCTTCTGTATTTTCATCTCTTAATCCCCAGTATGAAGCTGTTGGAAGAGCGTAATTTTTTAGATATACTGAAGAGGTTGTAAAAGCTCTAACCGGGTATTTAGGTTTTGCAGATATTCTAAATCTTTGTTTTCCTATATCTGGGTATTTTCCTTTATTATTAGTTACCCCTATCGTTGCTATGCTATTTGAAAGAACTGTTAGAGATCCTGTACTGTAGGTAGTATCATCCCATTTGAATTCTAAGAATGGTGGGTAGATAGTATTGGTGTCTGCACTATAGTATTTAAGTCTAATAGAGGAAGACATATTATACTCTATATCATCGGAGAGTTTTAGTATAAACCCATTGTTCGTTAGTGTATTACTGTTTATTAGCTGTACTGCTCTTGTAATATTTACGTTTACATCGTTAGTGGAATTTATAGCATGCGATTGTGTGAACTCCATATTAAATCCTGCAGAAGCTGTATACCAGTTTCCTCCTCCATTTAGTGGGGTATCGTAAGAACCTGTAACATATTGCGGGTACGAGTTTAGTAACCATGCGTTAGTTTCTGTAGATTGTCTATATTGCCAAGATGCTCCAGATTTATTTGTCGGAATATCTCCAAACTTACCAACTCCACTATCCCATGCTCCGTAAACCGGGTAAGCATATACATTATATTCTATTGGTAATTCGTAAGCATCTGCTAGGTATAAATTAATACTAGCACTATAGGAACCTGTTCCTATTTTATTTGCTATAGTATCCTTAATGTCTACAGTACTGTACTGTATCAGTATTCTATTTGTATGACCGGTACCTGAGATATCTGGGTATCCTCCTAGTTCTATTACTTCGTCCTTACCTGCATTTCCTAAGACGTTTTCGGTTGATATAAATGTATCTTTTTCCGGGAATATTCTGTATACTGCCATATTATAATGTTGTTATTCTTCCTTTAATATCTGTATCTAAGTACTTTACTTCAAAAATCATAGGATCATAAGAAGGGTATACTATATTATTTCTAGTTGCTTCTTTTACATCGTATGCATATTCGGAGTAATTCCCACCTGCATTATTAACTATTTCTACTTTCTGTACTGTTTGTACTCCTTTCTCTTGATCAAGAAGTGTGTATATGCTAGAGAGGTTAATAGGTTGGTTTATATTCCATTTTTTATTACTAAAATAATCTTTCAGTACATTTGTACAAGCAAGTAGTACGTCTCTACCTGAGTAGTTTGGTCTTACTATTATATCAAAATTTACACCAATATTTACTACAAATGCATCTTTAATATTGATAGCGTCTGTTAACATTATATATTGTGATAAATACGTTTTTAAGTTATTACGTAGGCTTGGTGTTGTTTGTATGAAATTTCCGTTATTATCATATGCTAACGTATAGATAGAAAGAGAGAGTGGATTACTGTCTATTATTGTATCTGTTTTAGAGTTAGGGTTTGATAGTTGATCTTGTGCTACATATACTTTTGCAATTGATCCGTACTTGGCAGGGAGTGATAGAGACCTTACTATATAATCCTGTAAAGTAACTGTTCTTCCTTGTTCGTTAAATGATTTTAAAGCATTTTCTCTTAACTCTTCTACTGTATCTCCGTCTCTTCCTCCAGATGCTGCTCTAGGGTTAGTAAAAGCTACTGTTGATTGTCTAGTTGTATTTCCTAATGGGTACTTAGTTATTACGGTTGTAATTGTATTTGCAGGTACATTAGCAGTTACTCCTCCTCCTACAAGGTATTTAATTGTAAGTGTAGTATTAGAGGGAGCTAAACCGTATGTCTGTGTTACTAGGAAGTTAGACGGGTCATATGCGTAATCGATATTAATATTAGAAGGTGTAAGTCCTAGTCCTATGTTTGTAGGGTCTGGTGTAATGACAGAGTCATCCCCTCCTGTTACTCCTGATCCAAACTGTATCTGTAATTGGCCTGTAGAGTTAAACCTAGTCACAAATCTTCTTGGTACTTTTTCTAGACTTAATAAATAAGGTGATATATTACTGTCGGTACCTGCATTAGGAGTGTCTTTAAATATTGTATCTTGACCTAGAAAAGGAACTTCATACCATGTGTTATTACTGCTGTCTACAATAGAGGATATCCCTATAATGTCTGTATCTGCTATGGTTATTGTTTTAAACTTCTCGACTGCACCGATAGTTTCTGTTACTTGTTTTTCTTCTCCTGAATATGCTTTTGCTGTTTTTGTTAGTATAAATTCACTAGGATTAAATGTAATAGGGTCTAATTGTGAAATTGCTACTGCTGTTGGGTTATATGAACTAGAGAATGCAAAATCAACCGGTTGATCTATAATAAATCTACTATTACCTCCTGTTGTTGATGCTAGTTGTGTTCCAGCACCTAATTGAGGGGCTGTAGTCCAGTTTGGTTCTCCATTAGTAGCAGGGAGGACTGTACATGATACTTGTACTTCAACTTCTGATACTGAGGTAACTTTTGGTCGATACCCCATCATATAAGCTAGGTTATATAGATTTGCAGGGTTTTTAGCGTATTGTAAATATGTTTCTTGAAGCTGTGTATCTTGGTAGAAAGATAAAATATCACCTACATATGCAGCCATCTCTATAAACATCATACCTGGTGATGTTGGAGAGAAGTCGTTATAAGCGTCTGGGAAATAATTCTTTGCGTATTCAGTTAACTGGGTTTTAAAATCAGTAAAATCCCTATTTACATATTTTATATCTCTATCTTGAGCCATTATTGTTCGAAATTAATTAACAATTCGTCTTGTATATTTGTCTGATCTACACTATATTTTATGTAGATAGTAACTGTATGTGTGTCTGGTGCTTCCTCTACTAATAGTTGTTCTATTGTAATGTTTGGAAACCAGTCTGCTATTCCCCTCCTAACCTCTATTTGAATCTCCTCTCGAGTATCTGGTGTCATTTGATTGAACAGTAATGCTCTTAGGTTTGTTCCAAAATTTGGGTTTAAAAACCTTTCTTGTCTACCTGTTAGGAAGAAGTTGATTAAATTAGATTTTAAAGCATCTTGAGTTGTGTACGTAGAATTGAATACAGCTTTAGAAGAGAATGGAAGGCTAACGCCAACTGCTTTTCTAGGTTGTAGATCTATTGGATATATCTTCTGTACGTTAAATGCCATTATGCTCCGAATTTTTCTTTATCTTTTTGTACTGATGCTTTATATACATCTCCTGCTCTCATCATAAAATCAAACTGTGTGATATCTAACCCTGGTTCTGGACCTTGTCTGAAATTCTCTATAGGGTTCATACCTAATCCCTGTGCTGATACCATATCAGATGTTGCACTTACTAAGTTCTGGTACTCTCCTTGGGTCATTGAATGTTTTGTTTCATTCATTAAATCCATAATTGGATTACCTGTAGGAGCTGGTCTAGCAACAACTGGTCTATGCTCTGCATACTTCGTTATTTGTTGCACTACCGGTGCACTTGAAATAGGTTTTACATCTTCAGAAAGAATTTTAGCTAATTCCTCTCGAACTGCTTCACTCACAGCTTCTTTGATTAGTTTTTTTAATAAGTCTAACTTCATATTAATAAATAGTTATGTTATGGTAATTGATTGTCTATTCTAAATTTAACTTCATCCAGTAACACATCTGTAGAAGAACTAAAAGATGGCTGTCCTTTTAACACAATTACTCCTCTTCCGTCTTTCGCTACAGCATACCTTCTTGGTGCAATTTTTGGGGAATTTGGGTCTTGTAAAATTGCTAATGTATACCCTTTATAAGTGTATTTCGGATCTGGTTCTCCAGATAAGGGGTCTATAGGGGTTCCATTTACTCCTGTGTTACCTACTGGTTGAGCTGTTAATAATATTGAAGATAGGTCTGCTGCTGATGCAGAATCACTACTACATTGCTGTATTGCTATATCTATAGAATTCAACCTATTTTTAACATTTTCAATTGCAGGCAATATACCGTCTACTGTTGATAATATTGCGTTTCCTTCATTAGTATACCTGTCTACAAGCTTATCTAACTGTATTAATTTATCTGCATACCTGTTAAGGATGTTCATAGGAACCCCTAGTCCTCCTATCTGTCCTGGTATAATAGCGGTTGGGGTCGGTATGTTCTTTATGATAGTTATAGCTGTTTTAACTGTCCTAGCTACTCCTATTAGACTACTTGCTGTACTTTTAAATTGTTGGGCTCTTTTTTGAAAAGCAGTTATATTTTTTGTTAAGTTATTTTTAGTTTTTATAATCTTTTGAACTTCCTTAGCATTAGGGCATTCATTTAAAAACTTAGTTAACATCTCTAAAACTCTTTGCTGAATTTGTGCGATGAGTTTACCACGCATTCCCCCTATTTGAGTTGCTATCACTCCTGCTATTCCCTTTACGGAAGGTCCTGCTGCTTTTAATGCTGCTCTAGTTTCTTCTAACCTTCTTCTAAGCTCCTTAGCTTTTGCTGCAGCTGCTTCTGCTTTGGCTTTTGCAGCTTCAAATTTAGCTACTGTTTCTTGAAACTGTGCTTTAGCAGCTTCTGCTTTTTCTAATGCTGCTGTTACGTTTGAGAGTCTACCTTGAGAAGCTGCAAACTTCTTACCTCTTTCTATAGCATCTTGTGCTTTAGCGAGTTTCTCATATGCCTGCTCTTTTTTAGCAAGAGCGGTAACTATTGCTACATTTGCTCTAGCTAACCTTTCTTCCGGGGTATTACCTGTTTCTGCCATTACTCAGTGAATACTTTATTTGATTGAAATTTTCTTATCTGAGTACGTAAGTTCTTTACTACTGCTTGTAATTCAGGACCTACAGCGTTTAACTGTGTTACCGGTCCTCCACTTACTGCTGCTGCAGATGATAGAGCTGAAGCTACACTACTTAGTGCATCTAATAAAGAATTCATCCAATTCTCTAATTGTCTACCTAAAATTACCGGTTCTTTCGTTCCTGCAGTTCTTGCTTTTACTCCTAAATATATTTTTTTTGCATCAACACAGAAATAGGTTTCTGCATCTAGATTTAATGTTTTTGCGTTTAACCCTATAGATTCTTTAGCTGAGATAAAAGCACTATCTTCTTTTGCATTGAAGAAAAGTCTTCCTCCGTTTAGTAGTACTTGGTTTCCTAGATACTTATCTGAAGTTATAGGCTGTACATCATAAGAATCTCTTTTTATGTTAATAGCTTTAAGAGGAATTACGTGTTTTGATGTAAAATATAAAGAGTTAAAATCATCATTTATATTTTCTTCTATAGGATCTATTCCATTATCTGTAACAATTTGTCCATTACTTATAATAATTAAAGGGCTTCCGTTGTTAGAATCTCCTATTAAGGTAGAGTCTATTCCTTTATTACCTCCAAATCTTATAGACTGCCCTAATCTACCTTCTATTAGAGTATCTCCTGGTGCTGCTTGTAAGGGGTTTATATTACCTACTTCCTTAGCTCCTCCAATTAACCTGTCTTGCCATCCATCTTGCTTTGTATCTGGAGCTGCATTATGGTGAGGGGAGTTCCAAATATTTACTATTTTAGTCCAGTATTTTACTGTTGCTCCTGGAGTTCCTATACTATTAGCTCCTGGTGCTGATTCTATTTGAACCATCTCACCTTCCATAGGAATAACCCTCATTGTAGAGCTTCCTTGATATGCAAATTGTAAAGTATCTATTTGACTTTCGTCTCCTGGTATTTTAGGGAATTTGTAAAATACTCCATTTAACATAGAAGGGTCTTTACAGTTAGGATCGTTTATGGATAGAATAGTACTTACCACTCTTCCAAACTGTCCTCCTGATGATGATCCTCCTGTAGAGCTTCCTGAAGAGCCTTTACTGGGTGTAAAATGTGATTTACTCGCCATTATTCTCCGTCTTTTTTATCTAACTGTTTTCCTAGTTCTTCACTCTGTTCCATTAGCTTTGCAAGCTCTTCAGGGTTAAAGAAGTCTGACTCTGACCCTTTTGCTCCTCCTTCAAGTCTTTGAACAAGTGCTACCATTTTAATAAGATGCTCATCATTCTTTACTCCAACCTCTAAATACTCTTTTATCATAGGAACAACTAAAGTTGCATCTCCTATGTTCTCAACAAGAGGTTTTAACTCTCCTATAAGAGCGTTGATTTGTTTCTCTTTATTCTTAGAATTGTCGTAAATTTCCTTTAAAACATCAGAAACGGTCTTTTTTCCAAATATTGTTGTCTCTAATCCCATAGTCTATTTATTATATAAATATCTGTAGATATGTTATTGAATGGAGAAACCTGCATCTTGGTAAGATTTATATATTTTATAGAATTCTTCTTTTAGTTTTGAAATCACCTTGGTAAGTGTAGGAGTTTCGCAGTCGGTCATCTCCCTTATGTAGATGTACAGAGCTTTCTTTCTAAAAATTTCTAAATCATGACGAGTTCTAAATAGGGTAAGTATAGCATCTGCTACTCTTTGATCTTGTTCTTTAGGGAAAAGCTCTTCTATACTATCGTAACTATTTTCAATAAAAATATTTACTATCACTGCTAAAGTTACTCTTCTTTCTGAGTCTGGAGATCCCTCTACTTCGTAAGAGTCTTCCATTTCTTCAAAAGAACCTACCTGTTTTAGTTTTTTATAGTTACGGTTATTGTAATTTATAAGCCATCTCTTTACTATTGTTTGAAAGTAAGAAAAAGCTTTTGCTCCATTGGTAGCGTCAAATCTATGAAGCTTCTCCTCTACAAGCATACTAACTACATCCAATTTTAAATCTTCTATACTATCTACATCTAGGTAGTAGAACTTAAAGGTATGTATAATATTCTCTGCTAACTTATATAGCGGGTGGTATATTTCTTTCTTAAATACTGTATCTCTGTAAACAGGATCAGAGGATGCGTTATATCTTACGATTGCGTCCTCTGTCTCTTGTGTAAAGTAGTAATTGTCTTTATTTGGTGGTTTTGCCATAGTCTTCTGGGAGGCGGTAGGCATTTATCGTTTCTTGTATTTCTTTCATAAAATTAAAGAAGACTCCAACTTCGTCGTCTGACCTAAATGTACCTTTCTCATCTAATTGTTCAACATAAATTTTTGATTCACTAATAAGATACGAAACATTTCTAAGGTAACCTACTTGGTATTCTAGGATATCTTCTTGCTTAATTACTTTCCGGTTTAAGTTGTAAATCACATAACTTAAAACTAAAATAAGAACAACTGATACTATTAATAAGATTTCCATTCTTTATATATTTTTTACTAAATTCATTAATCCCTCTGAAGCGTTAACTGTTTTACCTGTACTTGCTTTTGTTTTCTCAGCTTTATTAACTGTAGATCCTCCTTCATTTTTCCAATTATCATACTCTATTTTAGAGGCTAAGAAATCAGCATTATGAAGAATATATACTAAATTAGTTTTAAATTTAGCATCAGGACTGAAGGATATGTAGTAAGGTTTGTTTACTTCGTCGTACAGTCCGTCATGTAGTTTAATAGCTAAGAACTCTCTTTCAGTAAGAGCTATACTGTATTGCTGTAAGGTAAATAGGGAACGGTCTTGGATAAGCATGAATGTTAATTCCTTATTAGGGGTATACATTTCATTTAATTTATCCTGTCTCCATTTATCTGTTTGTTGAATGTAATTAGGTTTTCCTTTAGATCCTATTTTGCCTAAGTCATGGTTAAGAGCTGCAAAAACTAACTCTTCATCGGTAAAATCTATAGAAGTCCCCATTTCCTCCCACAATGCTTTCGTTTTTAAAGCACAATGAACAACACGATTAACATGGTCAATATACCCTCCCGGGAAAGCATTATGGTAAAAAGTCTTTCCGGAGGCAGGAGCCATAATCATTTCATCGGACAGGTCGAGATAAAGAGCTTTTAACCTCTCCTTACGATCACCTGTTATAAAAGTATCTACTATTTTAAGATGCTTCTCCCAATTCTTTTCTATTTGTTCTGCCGAAAGATTCATTAGTCTTGAGATTCTGTATTTAATAGAGTTCTAAGATCCCCTACCTTTTCCAATAACTCCTCTACCTTAGCATATGCTTCTGCTTGTTCATTACGATGAACATGGTACCCGATTTTTTTTACTTCGGATTCAAATCTTTCTAATTTCTGTGTAAACAAGTCTTTGTTTCTCATTTTTTTATTTTTAATTTATTAATACTTCTTTATACTTTATAAATCCATATAGGGGTAAGGTATGAACTTTTTTTTTGGGAAACAACTCTTATGGTTCAAACACTACTTTTAACTCTTTTAAAATAGTTTTCTTATTCTCCCCTAGAGTAACCTCTATATAAATCGTAGCAGATCTACCTATAAAATCTGTAAAAAACGTCATAGACTGCTGAGGTCTGTATGTATATTTACTATATGTAGCGAAATAAGTCTTGTATGCAGGGTGATTCACATTTACGTTAGGATTTCTCTGAATAGTATACCCTGTTAGGTTCATTATGTTTGTCTGCCCTATAAGCTGCGGGAAAGTATAAGTCTGAGTTCCTATAGCAATAGGGGTGTTCATTTGATTGCTTGACCATAGTCCTAAGTAAGAATAGACAGGGTAAGTCCATATAACATTTCCTGGGGTATAAAAGAAATTAGAGTCAAAACCTACGCTTACTAAGGGAATTCCGTTAATAACATAGTGAGGATCCAATTCATTTACATCACCTTTTACAGTAAAATAATTCAATCCAGCATGTTTAATATGCCAAACACCTTGAACATCTTGATAAGTTCCAGGATGACCTTGGGTATCAATACGGAATTCAGCCCCGCAATTACCGTTTAAACATACATCCGACTCAATTTCAGGAGTAGAACAACTAAAAACGAATAAGGAAAGTACTAGTAAAAGTAAAAATTTAATCTGTTTCATATTATATCTTTTTGATTACACCTAAATATAGGAAGAAAAAGGGTAGGTAGCAACTGTTTTATAAGTTATTTTCGAAGAATCGCCGCGCAATTATTTTTATATATCCCTAATAAATTATGCATTCCCCTACAGTAAACAATGCTCCTACCTCTCTTATCTTATCAAAAGCCTCAAAAGGGGTAACTTTAAAAAACTCTCTAGAACCTCCTCTATCGGAAGTAATCCTAACGGAAGAAAAATGCTTGTGAACGGCCTTCTCCACTTTCAAGGCAGAACCTTTCTTGAGAGGTAAAGCAAATTTTGGAACCCATTCCTCAACCGTGGCTGTAGCGTTTATCGCCGTAACTCTCCTAGGAACGTCGTGAATGGTCATTCCTATCTTAACCAGAGAGGTATAAGCGGGATTCACAAGAACATAAACATACTCGATATCATCGGCAGACCTCTCCTTTATCTTCTTATTCTCTATACCGTGGAAATATCTCCAGGAATAAGTATTTGTATCCTCATCTACCTGTCCTTCAGATACCTCTATAAGATACCGTGCCGAAAGAAAATCAAGGAGTTTACCTGGAGATATATGTCTGTGTTTGGATTGTAGTGTTATAAATGCTTCTTTCCACTTCTTCCCTACCTTGGGGTAGGCCAAGGCAGACTCTGGTGAAGAATCAACAATAGTAATTTCTCCTATTAATTCAAGGGACATAGCCTCTGCCATACTAATTTTATCTCTATACATAACTTATTGATTTGTTTTTCCTGCTACAAATGCTGCAGCAAGTATTAAAAGAACTGCAGGCCAACACATCACACATCCCCATATCTCAAGTAAAGTAAACCGGGTAGTGGCTTTTGTGTAGTGAATTGCTATATCAAGCAAGGCTGCTATAAGCACACCTATTACTAAATACGGTACCGAAAAAACGGTATTTAAAATACTTATTAACATAACTTTTATTTTTAATTGATTTATATACCTAAATATAAGAATAAAGATTGTATCTGGCAACTATTTCTTAAAGAAAAGCTGGTAAAACTTAAAAATAATTGCACATTTCTCGTACATCTCCAATTCCT
>Ga0181356_1000163_pt1 | contig 27620 bp, 32 predicted proteins | sample Fa13VDMM110SN_FD_130104 | JGI IMG/M metagenome (GOLD analysis project Ga0181356, IMG submission 130104) | Freshwater viral communities from Lake Michigan, USA - Fa13.VD.MM110.S.N | ecosystem: Environmental > Aquatic > Freshwater > Lake | place: USA: Michigan | collected 2013-09-24 | reverse complement strand
TCAAGACGAAGACTCTGTTCTTGAGAAATTGTCCTGATTCTAACATAATCAGAATATTTCTCAAGATGGGTGAACATCATCCCTGGCTCTATTTCCTGCCAAGAAGGAAGTTCATAGCTCTGAAATATTAACACTGCTTCCATTGTATTTGGTTTAAATATTACTTGTTTTGTTATCGTAGCATTCTTGTGCATATTCCAACGCACGTGTGTCTGAATTTAATACAACAAGTCCTGCAAAACTCTTATGATGTTCATTAGTTTTCCATCTAAAGAATGTGCATGGTTTACCCATACATATACAGGAGTGTATGCCTTCTACAAACTTATCAGAAACTCTATTGTCTATAATTTGGTCAGGTTCTAGTTCAGAACGAAGCATTCCAAATATATCGTATCCAATTAGAGTTTCTAATTTACCATGCAGGTAACAATATGAAGGTCTAACCACTTCATCATCATTGTAGTAGCCTGCTAAATACCCACCATTGTATGTACTCTCAGGCACAATGGTGTAAATTAATTTCTTTGTCATTCTTCTAATTCAGTTATGTTATCAATTGTAGTGGATATATATCCTATTACTATCAAACCATCGTCTTGAGGCAGAAAGGTTTCTATTCCTAATTTGTCTTCATTACGAAAACAAACTACCACTCTATCACATAACTCTTCGATGTCTACAATGTTATCGTCTACATCGATTACAAATTCCATTGTCATCTTTACTTCTTTCATAAAAATATTATACGTTTTTGAATATAAAATGAACTAACCAAAAGAAAATATATGTATATAGATATAAAGTCTAGATACATATATTGAGGAGAGGTTAATAGCCAAGAGTCTCTAATTCTTCTATAGAGGCTGTCACTATTATATTTCCAGACAAAATCCAGAAATCAAAATAGAAATTGGCTAACTTTTTGAAGTTGTAGAACTCCTTGGCTGACAATGTGATTGTCTTCATTTTATTTGGTTTTGATGGTTACTTTTTAAATATCTTGTCATAGGATTTTTTACAATCCAAGTAAGATGTGAATAAAGAATAAGAGGTCATCAGTCCTCCAGTGAACACAAGGCTAATGATAGCGAGGTTCACTTTTGATGGTGTAAGCAAATAAATGCCTAAAAATATCCACGCTATAGATGCCATCAACATCGTTATAGCAGCAATTAAATAATAATTTTTCATAATTCATTATCATTTAATGCAATTAATACAATAGGACAAAAGATTATCCAATAGAATATGGACAGCGTCCAAAACATTCCACTATTGAATACTTCTCTAGGAACAAATGCACATCCTGTGCATACGAATGCAATCCACACCAAAAGGAACGGTGTGATGATTGCTAACAAAAACAAGCCTGCTTTTTTCATTTTAGATTGATTTAAGGTTTAAGCGAATAATTTTCTGAGTTCTTCACGTTCTGCTTGAGTCATGGTGACAAGTTTGCAATAGAAACTATCACAATCATGTCCGCCTTGAACGTTATATGTAGAACCATAGCACATATATTCAACACCATCTGTTGATATTGTGCAAACTTCTGTAGAAGCATCGAAATGCCTCCATGTTAAAGCATGGTCTAATTTGTCTACCACTTGGTAAAACTCCTTTAATGTAATTTCAATAAGATCTCTTCCAAAATTGTCATATCTAGCTGCTAATTCTGCTTTTTTCATAAAATTAAATATTGATGATGAATGAATAAAAATACAAAATAAAAAAGAGAAAACATTTGCAATAAGCGGTGTTATTCATCACCTTTCGCAAACATTTTCTCTATAGAGAGAAAATAGAAGTCCCCTACTAACACATTTCTGTACTTTCAGGGAAACCTCAAAATGAATTAAGACATCTCTTTTTGAATTAAATAATGTTTTCCATCGTGGTTATAGATTAACATCGTATTACCACTATTTAGCCCTACTTCCACTACATACTTGTTCGCAATTCTAAGATTACGTTTCTGAAACCACATTGTTAGCTTATCCTCAACCCATTCATTATCGAGTTGAGCATCGATGCAGTATCTAAGACTCAGAGGATACACTAAATTTGAGTAGACGCAATCATGTTCTATGTTGTGTTCAATTTTAAATTCTTTGGTCATATATATAAATTAAAGAGGTTACAATTTAAAATAAAGGCTAAACATTACGTTCAGCCTTTAATCTTTCCCATTGGTACATAACATCGTCCATTTCTGAACAAAGTTGTTCCCAACGAGAAATATCTTTTCCTGGAGGTAATTCATCCCAATTGCCACTAAATCGTTTAAATTTAGCAATAACCTGAATTACCTCTGCACATTCTTCTGCCAAGGCTAGTGCAGCATCGCCTTCATTTTTAAATAATCCCATATATATAGTTAGAGATTTAAAAAGTCTTGGTTGTCTGAACTCCAAGAAACGCCTGCAGCTTACAGGATAGGATGGATTCACTAGTTTATAGATGGAACAATCCCCAAACAAACCATCTCGATGCATAAGCATCAATTTAAAACAATAGAGAAAGAAACGTGGTGATGAAATGTATTCTTCCCACAGCTCCTTCCTTCTCGTTTAATTCAATTTTAACACCACTACTGTGGAAATCACTCCACCCAACTCTATAGATGTATCATATAGACACAACTCCTATCCTCATGATGTTAAAATTGACAGTTATTGCCATTAAAATATTCATTATGCACGGCAATTGTACATAATATAACATGTATTTATTTGACATGTGGCATCAGTTCCTCGTACTTTATGCACTTGGAATCAATAAAATACATGTTTTGTTTAACGTCAAATTAAAAAAAGCCGCCTTTTCTTTTCAAACGTTAAACAAAACACATAATTAGACATCTCTACTGGATTCGAACCAGTCACCTCCTATTTTATTAGGTGTTCTTCCGCTGAACTAAGAGATTTCACCATTTACCCCACCAGAGGCTTGCAGCTCATTACCTGTGTAGAATTCTAGACTTCTACTTTTGCAGGAACATTTATTAGATCTTTAGGTGTCGCAGGCCAATGGTATATCCCCTCTGCATTCAATTGTAATAGAACAGCTATTATGGCCTGTATTGGTGTCTGCTTTTAAGACATAAACTACATCACTTACCTTAATAAGATATAGTAGTCAACACTTTTATTCTATTACAATTGCTCATCCTTGGGAAATGAGATTGATGCATTAAATATATGCTTTCTATAGAACTACTAATTAGTGTTCCATATATATATATAACATAGTAAAGTCCCGCACACCCCGTTGTTGAGTGTGTGCAGGACGAAGAACGAGGCGAGAACTCGTGGTATTAACCCACGAGTTGGTCGAAGTTCATCTTCGAGATGATCTTCTCACCACGAGCCACGCTGGCCGTTGCTGGCATCATCAAGAATGGCACGTTGTCTTCAGTCGTGCCAATCTCGCAGGCCATTAACTTTCGCACACTGCAGTTCGAGTCAATCAACTCGCTTACAGCACTTGATGCAGTTAAGTAGCCAACGGTACCAGTCGCATCGAACAGACGCAGGCTTCTTCTCTTGCCAGCCTTTGCGTCCAAAACGGCCACGTCAAGGTTATTCTCCTTGATGAATTCTGACAAAGTCTGACGTGTTTCACGTACTCCCGTTGGAGTAAAATTGCTTTTAATCGCAGAAAGAATATTAGCCATAGTCGTCGAGGTGTGTGGTTTTAAGGGGGAATAGCCCCAACACACCAAAACATAGGAAGGGTATCAACTAGGAATACCCTCCTCTCTCCTTGACATAAAGGAGGGGGGGGCTAGAAAAAAAAAAAATTATTTTTTTTGTATTTATATTTCCCCTTACCTTTGAAGGGTGGAGGGCGGGAATAGCTCTGAAGAAAACAAAACATTTTTAGGTTTTATAGCTTATGTGGTTTAGAGGAGTTTTTAATTTACACGAAAATGTGTCTATCTTTGTAGGAATTAAATATGGAAAATAGGAAAACGATATTACAGACATTGAAGAAAACACTTCCTGATGTTTATTCAATAGCAGAAAAGTATTACACATTCATTTCTGTTATGAATGACATTAAGTTGTCTGAGAGAGAAATACAATTGATATCATTTTTTGCTGTTAAAGGGAATATTTCCTATACAGTGAATAAGGAGGAGTTTTGTAAGAAGTATAATAGTTCTGAAGCTACAATGAATAACATTATTTCTAAGCTTAAGAAGATGAAGATTTTGTATAAGGAAGGGAATAGGATAAAATTACATTCTGCCATTCTGTTGGATTTTAGCAAGAACATTTCTCTTAATATAAATCTTGTACATGAATAAGCCTTCTTCTATGTCGATTAAGGAATACCTTGTACGTTTACAAGCTTTGTCTTCTCTGAGAAGTGAGAGTGTTATTAACAGTGTTATTACACATCAATTTCAGAGTGCTAACGATGCTATGAAAACAAACAACAGTGTGGAGATTTCTGGCTTTGGGAAGTTTTATTTTAATTTGCCAAAGGCTAAGAAAAGAATAGAAGCTCTTAATAATAAAATAAGGAATTATAAGAGAGCGTTAATGGAAGATAGTCCTTCAGAAATTCTCATAAAAAGAATAGAAGCAAGAATTGTTTTTCTACAAGAAGAATTAGACAGATTAAATAATAAAACCAATGAGCTTTAAACAAATTTTAGAAGGATGGAGAAATCACATTATTCCTCCACATGAAATGAAAGAAGTGATTAATAACACTTCTACAGAAAGAATGAATATATGCAACAAGTGTGAATGGTTTTCTGAGAATAAAAAGAAGACAGGGGAATATAACACATTGCGTCCTGATGAACATTGTACAAATTGTGGATGTACGCTTTCTGCTAAAACAAAATGTCTTTCTTGTAGCTGTCCTATAAATTTATGGGATGCTGTTACAACAGATGAAAGTATTGATGACGAATTAAATGATTTGAAATGAATGATATGACAATAAGGAAAGTGGAATTAGCAGCATTGTTGGCAGCTTTGAAAGAAGTGTATGAAACAACAGACATTAAGTATATTGATATTACAGCAACGCTTCAGGACGATGAGGATACATTGATGATAACGCCTTCTGAAGACGATGACGACGAAGAAATAATTGAAATTGATATAACAGATTTAGCATGAACACAATACAAGACGCATTTTATTTTATAGAGAAATTGGCAGCAATATGTGCTACGCCAGGAATTAATGTAACAACACAAGACATTGCAAATAGTCAAATACAGAGATTGTTGACAGTGGTGGAAACAGAAGTGAAGAAGATAACAGCACAAAGCAGTGGAATAATAATTTAGAAATGGCAAAGAAGAAGAACGAATATAGTGAAATCATTGATGTGCTGAAAGAGCTGAAGTCTCTCCATCCCTCTTATGGTATGGGAAGACACATATCAACAGCTTTAGATGATTGTGGAGACGTGTGGGGAATGAGAGACAGTGAAATGCTTTTTGCTCTACAGAAATACAAGAGCGAATTAGATATGAATATTGTCTCAGATGATGCCCTTGATAATATTGTAAAGGATGGATTGAATTTATTTAACCAAGAAGACTATGGCGACTATTAAAAAAACTACATACATTAATACAGAACTTTTGTGGGCGGAGGAACAACTTACGTCTTGGAAAGCTTATGTTAATGCAAATCCTCTTCACGAGTTGAAGGATAGGATTGAATGGAAACCAACATCAAAAGGAGGAATGCTTCCAATGGTGATTGCTTCTATAGAGGCTCAGGGGAAGTTTGTTCAAGAGACAATGAAGAACTATTTAGCATTATTAGAAGTGGTGGATAAGCTTAGAGAAAAAGAAGAAGCAAAAGTGGAAGTGAGAGGTAAGGGAGAATTGTCTTCTATGGCTGAAGACTTTCTTAAAAGTAGAAAATGATTGAGCTTAAGAATATAGATTATAAGGATTGGTACATCAATCAAAAAAGAATTCCAGATAAATCTTCTGAAGAACATAGAGAGTTTTTCAACCATCACAAAGAATTGTGTCTGAATGGAGCAATGATGGATGGTGTGTACATAAACCCATTTTTATATTGGCACCTCAACTTCTGGAACACAGAGGTGGATATAATAGATGAGCGTGGAAGAATCTCCCAAAAATATGCCAATCCCTATTTGAGAGATAATGAATGGGTGATAACAAATGAAATTGATAGAGCTCAGAACGAAAGAAAAGGGCTTGTTATTTTAGGAATAAGACGTTTGGCTAAATCAGTTTTAGAATCAAGCTACATAGCTTGGGGAGCAACGTTTGATGAAAACTCACAGAACGTAATTGCAGGTTTAAATAGCCCTGATATAAAGCTTATTACAGATAAGATAGATAAGGGATTGAATTTCATTCCTGAAGCTTGGAGGTGGCAAAGAATAGAAGATAATTGGAAGAATCAAGTGACGCTAGGAATTAAAACTAAATCAGGAGAAAGGATTCCTTATTCCTCTATTCTTATTCGTAACCTTGATGAGGGTAATAATGAGGAAGCTATTGCAGGTACAAAACCTAGAAAGCTTATTATAGATGAGATAGGAAAAGGATCTTTTCTTAGAGGACTTCAAGCTGCTATTCCAGGATTTACAACACCCTTTGGATGGGGATGTAGTCCAATTCTTACAGGAACAGGTGGTGACATGAAAAGGTTTATGGATGCTAAGAGCCTTATGTTTGATGTAGACAATTTCAACTTCCTTACGTACAATAATTCAAAAGACACGTCTAGAATACATGGGCTATTCATTTCTAACAAGTATAGAATGGAAGCCAAAGAAGATTCTTCTCTTGGTGCTTTCTTAAACGTTCCTCTTTCTTCAGAACTACACCAAGTTAAAATGCTTGTAAGCAATGAAGAAAAAGCAAATGCTCTCACTGTAAGTAATCTCGAACGTCTGAAGAAAGCTGGAGATAGAATTGCCTATCTAAAAGAAAAGATGTACTATCCTCAAGAAGTGGATGATATATTTTTAAATGAGGATACAAACATATTTGATATTGAATCTGCCAAGAGACAAAAAAGTAGATTGTTACAACAATTGAGAACAGGCACTCCTGTTATTCTTTTCCAAGATGATGGTAAAATATCACACGAGTTTACAGACAAACTACCTATTTCAAACTTTCCTCTTAAAAACTCTGATTTAAAAGATGCTCCTGTAGTTATATATGAATTCCCTATAGAAAATCCCCCATATGGATTGTATGTAGCAGGAGTGGATCCCTACAGACAGGGACAATCAGCATACAGTTCTTCTCTAGGTAGTGTGTATGTATATAAGAGAATGCATAGTTTGATGGATGAAAAATACCAAGACATGTTTGTTGCTTCTTATTGTGCACGTCCTGATAAGAAAGAAACATGGGAAGAACAAGCTAGAATGCTAATTAAATATTACAATGCTCGCACCCTTTGTGAGAACGATGATATTTCTTTTATTGAATACATGAAAGCTAAAGGAGATGCTCAGTATTTAGAAAAGCAGCCTCAATGGCTCATGGAGATTGTTCCTAATACAACGGTGAAGCGAGAATATGGAATACATAGAAGTAGTCAAAAGATTATTGACTATTTACATGCATGTCTGAAGAAATATATGGAAGAATCTATTGTCAAAGAAACTGATGAGAATGGCTCTGTCATTAGAGAGGTGTTTGGTGTTAATAAAATACTCGATCCTGTTCTTCTAGAAGAGATTATTCAGTATAATGATAATGGTAACTTTGATAGAATCATTGCTGCGGAATTAGCAATAGCACAAGCACTCAAAATGGATCCTATATTTGGAAAAATAGGAGGAAGCGGAGATGATAGAGTGAAATCTTTATATTCAGGAAAAAGAAACAATAAATTATTTTCTGAAACAAGTTCTCTTTTTTACAATAAACAAAAACAAAAACTGTTTACATAATGCCTATAATTAGATATACAAAAGATGCTACGATTAGATATGCCTATCTTAATATATTCCCTGACCAATTTAAAACAGACAAAGAGAAGCAAGATGAGAGTTGGGTGAAGAACACCATGGACTATTTTGCAAACAAAGCTTATGCAGAATATGTAAAGAATAGAGATACATTTGTAAAGAATTACGATCTTATCAAGGGAATTCTTCGTCCTGAAGATTTCTATCAAGAACAAGATGTAAAGTCATTTACAGAAATGTTACAAAGTGATTTGGAACTTCCTGCATATGTTAAACATTATTCAATTATTACAACGCCTGTTAATGAACTTGTGGGAGAGATTTCAAAAAGACCTAACACATATTCTATAAAAGCATTTGATGATGATAGTAAAGCAGAAGAGTTGGAATATAAAACACAGCTTCTTCAGGACTACGTAATGAATCAAGTGAAACAAGACATTCTGCAGAAAGCAGCAATGATAGGAGAAGAAATAGACGAGGAGCAGTTGAATCAAATGACAATGGAGCAGGTGAAAGAAGATTTAGATTCTTACACATCTGTTGCAGAGAAATGGGCAAATCACATACTTACAGCTACAAAAGCTGAATTCAATCTCAAAGAAAAGAGTGAGGATGCATTTAGAGACATGATGATCACTGCTAGAGAATTCTATCATATCTATGAAGACAATTCTAAAACAGGATATAACATAGAAGTGTGCAATCCTAAGAATACGTGGTTTCTCACTACACCTGATAGAAAGTATATTTCAGATGTAACAGGTAGAGCACAAGGAGCGTATGCTGCTGGAACAGTGATGGTGATGGAATTGTCTGAAATTATAGAAACGTTTCCATTCATCACTAAAGAAGAGATTGATCATTTAAGGAGTTCTCTACAGGACTACGGACTTATAAATGTGAGAGAGTCTAATTTGGGAAATCCTAATGCCACTCCTGGAACAGACTCTGTACAATATGATACGTACGATCCTCTTGTGCTTCGTACAAGAATGATTATTGAATCAGAAATGAAAGAGAACAATGATGGACTAAAAGACTTTTTAGGACTTACATCAAATGTTTCCTCATTTGGATACAAATATGTTGTTGTAAGAGAATATTGGATTTCAAAAAAGAAAATAGGAAAGCTTATATTCTTAGATGAAATGGGAAATGAACAATCGATATTAGTTGATGAGAGTTATAAAAGTAACACCATTCCTACACAACAGTCTTTAGAATGGGGATGGGTGAATCAATGGTATGAAGGAGTGAAGATAGGACCAGACATCTATCACATCAAACCTTACAAGCTTCTTACGTATTGTCCTATTATAGGACTTACACATGAAGTGAAGAACACAGAAGCAAAATCTTTAGTAGACTTAATGAAACCTTTTCAGGTGATATACAATGTTTGTATGAATCAGCTGTTCAAACTTCTTGAGAAAGAAATAGGAAAAGTTTATTTAACATCAATTAGGCACATTCCTGTTCCAAAAGACGGAGATGCACAAGATGCTCTTGACATGTGGGAGTTGGAAGCAAGAAATCGAGGAGTGGTATTTATTGATGACTCTCCAGAAAATCTAAAAGCACCATCTTCTTTCAACCAATTCAGAGACATTGATTTAACAAGAACACAAGAAATACAATCTCGTTACACTCTTGCACAACAAATGAAACAAGAATGTTGGGAATTGATAGGTATGTCTAAACAGAGAATGGGAAGTATTTCTGCATCAGAATCTGCTACAGGAACAAATGCTGCTCTTACACAAAGTTATTCTCAAACAGAGCCTCTTTTTGTAGCTCATGAGTATGTATTAGGACAACTCTATCAAGCCATCATTGACGCTTCTCTCTATGTAGAAAGCAAAAAGCCTCAATCAACAATTTCATATATTACATCTAAAGGAGAATCAGCATTTGTAGAAGTGAATGGTACAGATTTGAGATTTAGAGATTTAAAAGTGTTTGCTACAAATAGACCTGAAGATAAGAAGATGTTTGAAGAGATTAGACAATTGTCTCAAGCTGTTATACAGAATGGTGGATCATTGTACGACATTATAGAATTGTATTCTACAGATTCTGTACGCCAAATGAAGAAGGTGTTCAAGACATTGAAAGACAGACAAGAGCAAATGCAAGACCAACAACAACAAATGCAACAACAGCAGCAACAAGCTCAACAAGAACAAGCTCAAGCTCAATTGGCACAACAACAACAGCAACATGAAGAGCAAATAGCTCATGATGATTATCAAAAACAACTTGATAGACTTTCTAAAGAGAAGATTGCAATTATTTCAGCAACAGGATATGGTAATGTTGCAGCAGAAGATGTTGACCAAAATGCTGTTCCAGATGTATTAGAAATGAGTAAGCTTTCTAACGATCAGGAAAAGGCTGCAAAAGATTATCAACTAAAACTGCAAGACATACAATTAAAGAATAAACAATCAAACGACAAGATGTCTTTAGAAAGAGAAAAACTTCAAGTGGCAAGAGAAAATCAAAAGAATGATTTAGAGATTGCTAGAACAAACGCAAAGAACAGAGCATCAAAGAGTAAGAAATAGTAATGCCATATTAAATTCAAAATTCACTGTTTTCAAACCTAATGTGTTTGTTAGAATACATTTAATACATATTTTTACACTATAAACCAAAACTACATATGTCTGATAATTTAGAAACCCCATCATTTGGAGATTTCAGTATACAAAATACAATGGAAATGGGAATGGGCAATCAAGAATTGCTTAAAGACCTAATGTCCGCAGAAACATCCACTGCTTCTCCAGAAGAAGTGACTGAAATAAAAGAAGAAGCTCCAAAACCTTCCACAAAATCATCATCCCCAAAAACTACAGAAAGTGAAGCTCCTAAAAAGGAAGAATCAGATGCAGCAAGCAAATCGATTCAAGATTTTCTTCTTGGAGAAACAGAAGAAGAAGAAGATGATGATGACGATATTCCTGCAAAACCATCTGCAAAATCTAAAACAGCTCCTTCAAATGAAGAATCTGACAATGATGACAATGATGATGTATCAAATAGATTTACAGCCCTTTCTAATGATTTATTCAAACTTGGAGTTTTTAATAAAGACGAAGATGAAGAGGATGTTAACATTGAATCAGCAGAAGACTTCCTTGAAAGATTCAATCTAGAAAAGAAGAAAGGCTCTATAGAAATAGTGCAAAACTTCATAGGACAGTTTGGTGAAGATTATCAACAAGCATTCGATGCAATCTTTGTAAAAGGTGTAGATCCTAAAGAATACTTTGGTGTATATAATAACATAGAAAGTTTTGCAAACCTTGATCTTTCTGAAGAAAGAAATCAAGAAGCAATTCTAAAACAAGCTCTTGCTGATCAAGGCTTCGAACCAGAAGATGTTGATTCAGAAATTGAAAGACTAAAAAATTATGGAGATTTAGAAACTGTAGCACAGAAACATCACAAGGTGTTAGTGAAAAAAGAAGCAGCAAAACTCCAACAGTTAGAAAGACAAAACGAAGAAAGATTACAAAAGCAATATGCCTTTAGACAACAGTACGTAAACAACGTACAAAATGTTCTACAGTCAAAACTAAAAACAAAAGAATTTGATGGTATTCCCATCAATCCTAAACTTGCTGGTGATCTACAGGACTTCTTAGTGACAGAAAAATATCAAACTCCATCAGGAGAAAAACTTACAGAGTTTGATAAACAAATTCTTGAATTAAAAAGACCAGAAAATCATGAGATGAAAGTAAAAGTGGGATTGCTGTTAAAAATTCTAGAAACTGACCCTACACTTTCAACAATACAAAAAAGGGCAGTGAGTAAAAAATCAGATGAGTTGTTTAGTGAAGTGGCAAGACAAACTTCAAAAAGTGGCAAATCACTAAGCTCATCAAAACCATCATCTTGGTTTCTGTAACAAATAATAATAAAAGATAATAAAAATGGCAATTTCAACAATTCCTGGAGTTACTGGCTTTACATACGCCAGAGTAGCTTCAATGGACAAAAGAGCGGTGGGCAAGCTTACTGATGCTAACCACTTAGAAAGTTTTCACTCTACAGAACCTGCAGACTATGATAAGAAAATCATCAGTCTTTACACACAGAGTTCTTTGTATTCTAACGATTTCTTGGACATGATTAACAAGTCCACTCCTTTTTATATTGATAATAATAGTGATGCTTGGAAATGGGACATTCAAGTTCCTTACAAGTTTCCTAAAATTATCGATATTCCTACAGCAACTTCCAATCTTACAAAACCTGGTATCGATGGTCAAGAGTTTTCTCTTGTTCTTGATACTAATGAGTTCTCTAAGAATGCAATTGTATCTGTAGGCACTCGTCAGTATGGTCCTCGTTTCTACGTAGTTAAAGATCCTCTTCCTTGGAATGCTGGATATTTGTATTCATTCACTCTTGTGTCTGATAACCCTACAGTGGATTTTGTTAGTTCTACATTCCTTCAGACAGGTATTGAACTTGAATTGATTGATGCTGCAATTGGCGAATTTGATCAAGACTTGTTAGGACTTCCTCGTTTGGGTGAGAAAATCACTATGTTTGAATCTTTAGGATCAGCATATGGTTATGAGCACAAAATCACTGAGTGGGCTGATGACAAGATGATGAAAGATGCTTCTGGTAAAGCTTTGGATATTTTGGTGTATGCTCCACAAAGACGTAACCAACTTCCTTTAACTCGTAACGATGTTAAATGGGAACCATTCATTGAGTTCTGGATGCGTAAGTCTATGTTAGAATTGAAAGTGAAGCGTATGATTTGGGCTAAACCAGGTACAGTGAAAACTAATGGTTCTAAGCAAGAATTAAAGCGTACATCTGCTGGTGTTTACCACAGAATGAGAAATAACGGTAATTTGGTACAATACAATCGTGGTGAATTCACTGCAAACTTAATCAGAAGTGTATTTGGTGATCTTTTCTACAGAAGGGTGGACGTTAAAGACCGTAAGGTGAAAATGTACACCAATGAAGCAGGATTTGACGTTTTCCAACAAGCTTTGAAAACAGATGCTTTGAATTCAGGACTTACTTTCATGGCAGATAGCGGTAATCGTTATATGCAAGGTGAAGGTCAGCACATCACTTACAACTTTGCGTTTGACTCAATGGTCACTCGTGAAACTGGACGTGTAGAGTTGATTCACTTGAAAGAACTTGATCTTCCACAATCAAACTTAGAATTTGGTCAAAACAAAAAATCCACTCCTGTATTCATGGTATTTGATGTATCTCCAATGAGCGATGGTTCAATGGTGAACAACATCAGAGAAGTGAGAATGAAAGGTGCTCCTTCTATGACTTGGGGTTATATTGATGGCACTCGTCACCACTTAGGTTTTGCAAAATCTCAAGGTATGAGTTCTGCTAACAAGTTCCCTGGTTATGAAATTTGGATGAAAGATAGATGCGATGTATTCATCGAAGATTTGTCTCGCACAGTTTTGATTGAAGAAATACCACAGTTCTAATAATCCCCCTAGGAATAGTATTTCTAGACCTACACGCACTAGCAATAGTGTTTATACATCCTACCAAGAAGAATCTCCCCCCACCTCCAAGTGGGGGAGTCTTCTTACATACAGAATGAAGAATTAAGGTGATAACTTAATTGCTATCTCTTCGATGAGGATCATTCTGCAAAAACAAAATAAAAAAACCAAAACAACTAAATAATGGCAAAGATAGGAAAAATCTCTACGTTAAAGAAAGAGTATAGCAATAGTCAATTGCAAACAATGCAAGGAGGACTTTCTCAAAAAGGTATGACAAGAGTTCCTGGAACAGGAGTGTTCAAGTATCCCTATAGAGAAATCGATGGTCAATATAGAACAGGATTGAATCCAAACGCTTCATATATTAAACGCATCAGTGATCCTCTTGAGAGAGAATTAGAAATTGAAAGAGTTACCAATCTAAAAACAAGACTAGAAGATGCATTAGGAGGAGTGGACTTAGGTCCTCGTTCTACATTCTGGAACAGTGGTCTCACTACATCAGATTATGATAGTGCACACGTTCAACCTATGAAACTTTTAGATGGCGACAACTATTTTGATTTCTCAAACCCTATGTTAGAACTCGCCTTTTCTTGGCTGAGAGTACATCCTACAATTGCCAGTTCCTATCAGGCTTGGGAAAGAGGTGAATTTCCTGCTGATACTCAATTTTATGTTGTTGATGATGAATTAGAGAGTACAATATTGTTTAAGAAAAAACAAATTGTAAACAAAGCAATTAGTAAGTTTGATGCGATGGGTCCAGACAAGAAACAAAAAGTTGCAAGACTTTTAGGACTCCCTGTAACATCTGACACAAAAGAAGAAGTGGTTTACAATTTAGTAGATAATCTTCTTAAAGATGTAGAATTCAAAACAGGAAAATATCAAGGACTTTCGACAATAGAAGTTTTTACAAGATTTGCTGACATGAAAGAAAATCTTTTACATGTTAGAGATTTAGTTAAACAAGCCACTCTACATTCCATCTATAGATTGAAACCAAATGGTAAAGTTTATGAAGGAGAATTTGAGATAGCAAAAGACGAAGATGATTTGATTAAGTTTCTTGTAGATGATAATAATCAAGACGAGCTTCTTACGCTTGAGCAGAAATTAAAAATGAAAAAACTAGCATCAACATGATACCAGTAGATAGTTTATTATACAAGATTGATCAGAAACTAAATAAACTATCCACAAATGACCATCAACAAATTCCATTAGAAGATAAAATCTTAGCTCTTAATGAAGCTCAGATTAAGTTGATAAAACAAAAAGTTGATGGTGACAGCACTGTGAGTGGGTTAGGACTTGATGCTTTTAAAAAGAGATATGAAGATTTACAAAGCTTGGTGGTAAACTATGCTCATCAACCTTTAGAATTGGTTCTAAAGAACACTCAATTGAATCAGTGGTTCGCATACTTACATGCCCTGGAGCCCAAGTACATGTTCTACATTGATAGCTATGTTGTTGCTGATAAAGGAAGATGTAAGGACAGAGTGATTTGGATTAATAAAGATCTTACAAAACATGGTGATGTATCTCTTCTTCTGAACAATACTCATTACAGACCTTCTTTTGAATATCAAGAAACTTTCAACTTCATATCATCTGATGAAATATCAATTTTTACAGATGGTACATTTACACCAAGTAAAATATACATATCTTACATGCGCTACCCTATTTATATTAATAAAGAGGGATATGTAATGTTAGATGGTCAAGATTCATATAATCAAGATTGTGAACTAGAAACCTATCTTGAAGATGAGCTTGTAGATTTGACAGTTCAGAACTTAGCAATGTATACAGAAAATCAAAGTGCTGTTCAAAATTCAGCATTTAGAATAAAAACAAACGAATAATTATTTAAAACAATAAATTAAAATAAAATGGCAGATTTTTCTCTAACTACGCTCTTCGTAGTTCCCACCGCCCAAACTTCATTACCTACTACAGGTAGCACTCAAAATTTGACTGCTGGTCAACTTGGTATTTTCACTGATGCTTATGTTCCAAGTGCAACAGCTGCAACACTTGCTGCTGCTCCTTACATTTATATTGCTCAAGGTAGAGGCAACACTTACTTGCAAGGTTCTAAAAGATCAGATAAGATTTCTGGTAAGAACAGTGCTGGCACTGGAAGAAACGTCACTGAATGGTATAAAGTGAGCGGCATTTCTTTTGCTACCACGCAAATTACTAAAGTGAGTGGATTTAATGTAAAATGTGGAGATGTTGTCACTTTAACGTTACGTGCACACTCTTCTTACATTGACACCTTGTATTTCAATGGTTTCACTCGTTCTGTAACTGTACAAGCACCTTGTTGTGCTTGTGGTGCAAGCGGTTGTGACACCGTTGATGTTCCTGCATTGATTGATCAATTCATCACTAAGCTTACACAAAGTGCTCCTGGTATCAATCCTGATAACATCAGCTTTAACACATTCTTCACATTTGCAAGAGTGGGTACTGGTTCTACAGCATATTTGCAAATCACTGGTAAACCTCTTACTAAATATGGTGTTCCTTGTGACGTTGCTGCATTCCCTTACGAGTATGACAGAATGTATTTCAGAACATTTGTATATTCAGGTCCTGCAACCACTGCTGACTTCATCGTAGATGACAACTGTAATGTTGTTGCCACTGCTACAGTGTTACAACGTGCTTCTTACCCTGCTGGAGGTTCTGATGAAATTATTCAACTTGAGAAGAATTATTATTCTTACCAAGCTGGTTATTTAAAGCATCTCTACAGAATGGCTGGATACAATCAAAACTTTGAAAGTTATGTATCTGATGGCACTACTTATAACACTTATTACATCAGATTTACAGAATACGATAAGAGTGCTTATCAGTGGGGTGATTATATCCCTCAAGAAAGCATGGTGATTGTTGCTTTACCTATTGTTTCTGGAAATGGTCTTATTGCAGCGTTTGAAGCAGCCCTAGTATCAACTGGTCCATTAGGTGCGTATGTTGATAACAGTGCTCCTGCTCCATCTACTACCACTTCTACCACTACCACTGGTACTTCTACCACCACCACCACAACTACCACATTGATTCCTTAATCAATAATTAACAAATCATAACCCTATGCCAGAGGTGAGAGAGGATTTCTCAATCCTCTGGCATAATTATTTATAGAAACATGCCAACGTTAAATTTAGATATATTAGTTATTGATACACACGATAGTAGAACATTAGGAATAGCAGACATATCAACATATGCTACAACACCTTCTGCTCCTACAATAACTATCACTGTACCAGGATTTAATTCTTTACCAATACCTTTTGTACCAAATGATTTCAATGTATTCAATTCTGCAACGTTAGGACTTTCTTCTGCAGGGGTATACAATCCTATTCCTGATGGCATTTATTATTTAAAATATTCAATTGCTCCTGCAAATGTAAATTTTGTAAATAAAACATTCATGAGAGTGGAAAATCTTCAACAGAAGTTTGACGAAGCTTTTATGAAATTGGATATGATGGAGTGTGATTATGCAATTAAGAAACAACAGAAGGTGGAATTGAATAGTATTTACTATTTCATACAAGGATCAATTGCTGCAGCAAATAATTGTGCTGTAGAAACATCAAATAAACTTTATAATCAAGCAAGTAAAATGCTTGATCATTTCATAACTCATGGTTGTAACTGTTCAGGAAACAACTATTTTAATAATTACTAGAATGGCAAACTGTAATCAATGCGGAGCAAATGTAGGATGTGGATGTAATCTAACAAATGGTTTATGTGCATATTGTGCAGGAACTCTAAAAAAATAAAACTATGCTTTCTCCAAGACTTACTAATTGTGTAGATTGTACAACAGTGTCAGCATTACTTGCAGACATTGATTGCAAACTCACAACATTAGCTAACAATCAATATAACAATGTTGTATTTATATTAAACAAACCTTTTCCAGACACAGTGTTGGGAGATTTGTTAAACTATAAAAGAATATTGACAAACAGGTTGTGCAATCCTGATTATGCTTGCACTTATTCTACAGAACAAATAGCAAGTAGAGTCAAATTATTAATTCATAAATAAAATTTACAATATGTCTTGTACAAATTGTTTCAACGGATGTCCAGAAACAGGTTCAGATAAATGTATTCAATATACAGGCTTAACAGTTCCTTTATTAGGTATTTCTACAGGAGATACATTATTGAGTGTAGAGAACGTTTTGATTAGTAGAATAACATCTTTTCTAAATGGATCAGGAATTAGAATCACTGCTCTTCAAGATGATCTTTGCACATTAATAACAACTTATTTAGGTAATACAGAAGATCCTACACTTACAGAAGTGTTGGTGGCATTTGAACAAGCTCTTTGCAGTTTACAAACACAAACAACATCTGTAACAAATACAGTGGCAGGTCTTAACACTGGATATACAACAACTTGTTTGTCTGGTGTAACTTCAACATCCACTATTAAACAAGTGGTGCAGGCAATCATAGTAAAACTCTGCGCTGTTTCTACAGATCTAACAGCTCTCACAACAAACGTAAATACAAACTACGTAAAGCTAGTAGATTTAAACTCTTTAATAGCAGCATATTTAACAAGCATTGCTCCATCAGCACAGTATTACACTAAGATGGTACCATACACTGTTGTTGAATATTATGGTTCTCTTGCAGGAAACTTTGATATAACAGGAAAAGGAATTGCAGCTACAGGATGGGACAAAGTGTATTTGTGTAACGGATTAAATGGCACTCCTGATAAAAGAGGAAGATCCACTGTTGGTGCTATTATAGGTGTAGGTGGAGGAGCTCTTGATTCAGAAGTGAATCCTTCTGCTTCAGCGTTCAATCCTAATTATGCATTGAATACAAAAACAGGAACAAATAAAATTGCTCTCACTATAGATACAATGCCTTCTCACAATCACGCAACAAGTGTTACGGATTCAGGACACTTTCACTACAGTGTTTCAGAATCAGTAAGTACAGGAGGTGGAGCAACTAGTGTAAATTCAAGTCATCCAATAGGTATAGCAAAGAATGATGGTAATCAAACAAGAAACTATGAATTGGTGATAGGAAATGTTCCTGCAATTTATGGAATAACTAGCACTAACAGTGCAAATCTATCTACAACAAATCCTCCAAATGGTGGTAATCAACCTCACGCAAATATTCAACCTGTAATATCAGCATATTACATAATGTACATACCTTAAACTTTTTATTATGTCATGTGTTCCAGGAATGCCTTGCTACACTCAAACTGTAGTTTATTCTAATGAATGTGATGCTTGTAAACCTCTTACAACATCTGACGATGTGTATTACTCAGCATCGAATCTTCCAAATACAGGAATAAACTTCAAAGATTCTCTAACATTAGCTCTACAGAAGATAGATGCAGAATTTGATCCTATTACATTAGCATCAACAATACTTGCAACAATTGCTACAAACTATCAAACAAAAGCATTGTTTTGTAATCTTGTAACAAGTTGTGCTACATTTTCCACCACTACTTCTACCACCACTAGTAGCACCACGACTATTACGTCTAGTACAACAACGTCTACAACCACCACCACACAACCATAAAACATTAAATTATGACAGTAGTAATAACATTAACTACAGCAGGAACAAATACAGGACCTTTTAACTTATATTCCAATGTTGATGGATTTACATCAGCATTTGCAACAGGAATATCAAAATCAGCTCTTCTTGCTGGATATACATCAACAGTGGTTCCTAATGGTGCAACAATTATCAGAGCTCTTTCTACAGGAACAGATTGTAATGGTTCATACGTAGATATGAATATTAGTGCACTTCCTTCATATTACACATATTTAATAAGTGGTACCACTCAGCTTAACAATGCTGATGCATGTGAAAACTTAACCACTCCTGATACAGTGTATTCATTACAAGCTAATTCAGATATTGTAATAAACTTCTGGACAAATTCTTTGTGTACAATTCCTTTCTCAGGAAATGGAAATTATTACAAATATCGTCTTCAGAGTTCTTCTACATTCTATTCTGCAAGAATAAGTGGAACAGCTCCTCTCACTAATATAGCACCTTGTTAAAAACACGGTTTGTTTGTTGGTTTACAGACCTGTGTACCCTGCCTTTTCTAAGGCGGGGTTTTTAATTAATAGCGTTAACCTATATAATCTAATTGGTTAAATTAATTTTGTTTTTTTAAAAATACCGTCTATCTTTGTTGTAAATTTGATAAATTTTTTGTATGGCTGAAAACCAAAACGTTCTGTTACAATTAGAACAACTATTAAGCTGGAAAAAGAGTAAGAAGTTTTATGCTGAAAAGCTAGGAATTACAGAACAAGAGGTGTCAGATTTATTAAAAGAGATAAGAGGAAAAGAAATCTCTTCTGCACCAGAGACGTATGAAGAATTTGTAGAAGCTCTTGAAGAGCATTATACAAAGGTGAACAATGATAAAGGTACAATAGAGAGTACATTACAAATAGACTTTGAGCCAAAGAGTGATTTAGAACTTGCTAAACTACATAAAATAAACTTAGACAAATACAAGATTTCCAATTATTGGACAAAACAGAAATCAAATGGTAAGTTTACATCTTCTGTATTTGCCACTCTGAAGAAACCAAAGGATTATTCTCCAGAAGATTTTTCTAAGTTTTTAGAAACATACAAACCTGCTGACATCATCGTAAGAAGTGTTGAAAATGATCCTCTAGAGAAAGAAACAGTGGATGTAGAAGTTTCAATATGTGATTTTCACTTAGCCAAAAGAACATTAGAAGGTGACACAATAGAACAAAAGAAAGTACAATACTTAGGAGTGGTTAGAGACTTAGTGGAAAAAACAAGAAACTCTTTTGCAATAAACAAGATTGTTTTTCCAATATCAAACGATTTTTTTCACACAGACAACTATCAAAATCAAACAACTAACGGAACTCCTCAAGATGTTCTAGTTGAATATGATAATGAATACGAACAAGGGTTTGATTTATTAGTTACAACAATCAATTACTTGCAGGCAGTAGCTAATAATGTAGAAGTGATTCTTGTACAAGGTAATCACGATAGAACCAAATCATTTTATTTAGCACATGCATTGGATGTGTTCTTTAAGAACAACGATAAGGTTGATTTCCAAAGATGGCATTCTACAACCAAACACACCACATTAGGAAACACGTTCATAGGATATCATCATGGTAATTGTAAGATAGATGACCTTCCTCTTTTATTTGCTACAAACAATGATTCTTGTACAGATTTTGGAAATGCTGTATACAGAGAAGTCCACACTGGAGATAAGCATCATTACATGGCAAAAGAAATAAAAGGAGTGAGAATACAACAGATGCCTTCATTATCAGGAACAGACAGATGGCATTCTGATAACAACTTTGTAAATCAAATTCGTGCAGGAATTGTACTTATTTATCATCCAATCTACGGAAAGATTGGAGAATACGAAAGTCGAATATAAACAATATGTCAACATTACGAAAACTAGTCTCAGACGTACGAGGTTCACATAAACTTCTTTCTACAGATGCTCTAATAACAGATAGAGTGATAGCATCTGAGATTAAGAACAATACTATTATGCTCGTAAAACGAGAAACCAATCTTCGTAAGCTATGGGCAACAGATACGTTGTTTACAACAATCCCATGTCTAGAGATGACAGAAGTGAGCATTTCTGAATGCTGCGGATATGTTGATGATTGTACAATTGCAAGATCTGTAAACAAACTTCCCCGCATCTCTGAGGGCAATTACCAATACACAATACAGGGTGTTTATTCAATAAACGCAATGGGTGGAAATGGTAAAAAGCTAAAAGAAATCACTGTCAATAGATATCTCAACTTACTAAAACTTCCAATAATAAAGAACGAAGAATACTATTGGATAATGAATGGGTATTTATACGTTACGAACCCTCTTCTAAAAGCAATAAGAATGTCTGCTTTCTTTGAGGAAGATATTCCAAATGAAATAATGTTCTCTGAATGTTGTTGCGGAAATGATTTTGATATAGATGACTATTGTAAAAATCCTCTAGATAAAGAGTTTCATGCTCCAGGATATTTAGAAATGCAGATATTAAAAATGACTTCTGATAAATTACTTTCCACTTATTTTAGAGTTAAAACAGACATGACAGATGATGGAATAGATGGTCAAGCACCAAACACACCCAACACAAAATAACATTAACGTAGATGAGTAGAGTGAAGATTGAATGGAGGAGTTGTAGTAAAGAGAATTATAAAGATTATTGTGCAAAACATTCTAATACAAAATTAACGTTTGAAGAATGGAAAAGCATCATATATAAGTTTAATGAAGATTTTAGAAACTATCTTCTGGAGACAGGAAAGAAAGAAAAGCTTCCTCACGGATTTGGTGATTTTGCAATAAACAAAAAGAAGAGAAAGAAGATTGTAACATACGAAGGTAAAGATTACATCAATCTTCCTATAGACTGGATAAAAACTAGAGAAAAAGGAAAGATAATATACAACTTTAATCATCACACAGAAGGATATTTCTTTGGATGGATATGGTTTAAACGAACATCAAGAATCAAAGGTCCTGAGTTTTGGTTCTTCAAACCTACAAGAGTGACATCAAGAATGTTAGCTCACTATTTAAAAACCAACGACAAATATCAGCATCTATATCAATCATGGATAGTGTAAAAAAGTCGATATGTCGTATTATTACAAGTATAATTTCGTAACTCCTGAACCTGTCTATTCTACAGTGAAAGAAGAGCTTAAGAGCTATTTTGACACTGGTGCAATAGATGATTTAATGTTCCCTACATATTTAGACAAATGCTTAAGAAAATTAGGTAGGAGTTCGTATGTCATAACAGAAACTCAATTACACATTGAAGATTTTCAAGCAAGACTTCCAGATAACTTCTTTGCTGTAAGAGAAGCTTGGTTGTGTACATACGTGCAAGGATATCCCTATCAATCAGCAAACTCGTTCTATTCTCAATCAGAACAAACAACAATACAAGTGTCACCAATTACAACAAATGGTATTCCTTGTACAAACTGCTCATCCCCTTCTTGTGATGGAGCATGTCTTCCCCAACTTATACAGGCTGTTTACAAAACTAACAATTCAATAAATCAGAATTACCAAAGAGCTTTCTTGTTAAAACCAGGAAACATTTCTGTAAGAGCTGATTGTGCATTGGATTGTGCAAACTTTGGCTCTTCAGCTGCTGACTCATTTGATATTAGAGACAATAAGTTTGTCACTAATTTTAGAAATGGTGTAGTGCATTTGATATTTTATTCATACGACTACGATACATCTGGTAATCAAATGATTCCTGATAACTATCGTATAAGAGAATACGTAGAAGCATTCATTAAATATAAAGTGTTTGAAACTCTTTCTAATCAAGTGAATGATGAAACATTCAATCAAATAGAAAAGAAGCTTGCTTATTATAAACAACTTTCTGAAGAAGCATTCATTATGGCGGACATAGAGGTGAAGAAACAAGATGTTTATAAGAAACAAAGAAAAATAAGAGAAGATCTCAATAGATTTAACATGTATGAGCTTCCTAATAGAACAAATAGATACGGTTGGAGAAGAAATAATTAATCATGGCAGAAAACGAACAAGGCAATATAAAGACAGAATATAGCGTTGCAAGAATAGGCTTGGACATGGACTCTTCTGTTAGTCAAATAGGAGAGGGTAAACTGTCATATGCCTTAAATGCTTCTCTTGAGAACTTTGATTCTAATTCTATTAATTATCAGAATGAATCAGGTAATGATTTATGTTTAAAGTTTCCTGAAGATTTTCAGCTAATAGGTGAACACTTTATAAATGAACAAAACAAACACATATTCTTTTTAACCAATCCAAATACAGGAGAAAGTGAAATTGGATATATGGACAACAATGATTGTGTCTATAGAACCTACATAAACGCATTCTGTTTAAACTTTAACGTAGACGATCCCATCCACAAAGCTGTACACAAAATAACTAATTGTACAACAGAAATTTATTGGACGGATGGTGTAAACCCAAGAAGATATTTAGATTTAACTAATCTTCCCTACAAAATACAACCTGGCACAAATGTGTGTGATAATATTACAACAACAGAAATTGATTGTAATAAATTAAAAGTGCAGCCTAATTTTGAGATTCCCTATTTAGATGTAGTGGATGTGATTAGTGGAGGAAGCTTAACATCAGGCACATATCAATTTGCTGTACAATATTGTAATGCTTCAGGAGATGCTTACACGTCTTACTATTCTGTCACCAACCCTACGCCAATTGCAAAAACTCAATTAATCTCTGCTGATTTTAATTACAATGTAGGTAGGTCTATTGTATTAAATGTTTCCAACCTTGATGTTACAGGATATTTTGAATATTATAACATTGCTGTAATTAAGACAGTGAATTCTATATCTTCTGTAGAACTAGTGGGTACATATTTTATAGATGATAATTTTAATCAAATCACTTATACAGGGCAGAACGTAACACAAATACGTCTCACAATAAACGAAATATTCGAAAAGTTTCCTTATTACGATATTGCTCAAGATTTAACAGCTGTACAAGACATTCTTGTATGGGACCAACTCACTTCTATAGACAGGATAAATTATCAACAAATAGCCAATCAGATTAGTCTTGAATGGCAAACATATAGAATTCCTTCTACAGAAACATATGCTGATGAACTAAATGCAACAAACCTAAGAGGCTATCTAAGGGATGAAGTGTACGCATTTGAAATAGTGTTTCTCTTGAAGAACGGAAAACAAACAGATGGATTTCACATCCCTGGAAGAATACAAGACTTCAATGAGTTTTCTCAACCAGATGTTCCTAATACAAATGCAGATTTTATTGGAGAACCCTCGTACACGCAAGGGAATGTGGGATATAGCCCTTATTGGAAAATATATAATACAGCAAGCGTAACAGCAAATTCTCCTGAATATACAACAGATTCAAACTACAAGGGTCCCTATCAGTATGGCAAGTTTGCGTATTGGGAATCTACAGAACTCTATCCTTGTAATGACAATGTTTGGGGTACACTTGCTAACACTCCCATAAGACATCATAAGTTTCCAGACGTAAACATTAGTCCAATATTTGAGACACCATTTATTGAATTAAATGGAAATGGTACATACAAACTTGCTACAGCAAAAGATGCTATATTTCCAATAGGTGTAAAGATTGATATACAAAGAGTTTCTCAATTAATTTATACATCCTCTCTTACAAAAGAGCAAATAGACAATATTGCAGGATTTAAAATTGTAAGAGGTGATAGAGGTACAAACAAGTCAATTGTTGCTAAAGGTATTTTAAGAAACGTTGGTAAATATGAAAGAGAAGGCACTACATACTTATTTCCCAACTATCCGTATAATGATTTAAGAGAAGATCCTTTTATATTAAAAAATCCTAATGCTTTTAATTCTGAGTGTAGAACATACAAAATTGTAACAACAACAAAGATTGTTGCTGAATACACTGATTGTTTCACAAACACTGTGAAGACAAAAGAAATTCCAGCACTTACTACAGAATACATATGTTCATTAACTGTTCCTGTTAGAAGACCTTCTGAAGGAATAGCTACAATAGATTTGATTAGGTTTTCTTCTTATAGACTTACAAGTGTTATTTCTGCAACATTTAGTTATGTTGATGCTATTACAGAAAGACCCACTACAATAGCTGTAACATCAGCTACACCAAAAGTGGTGAATGTTAAGCTAGATACAGTGCCTACATTTCTTTATGGAGAAGGAGGATTTACAATCTCTCTATTGAGCATAAACATAAACATGTATTGCTATCCCACTGCTCTCAAAGCATTTGATAGTGATGATAGTAAATACAGACATGTGTTTAATTCTCCAGACACCTCTTTTGGTCAACCTTTTTTAGGAGATGTATTAAAACTTGAAAGTGTTATATTTGGAAAAGGTTCTGCTCATTTTGTAGAAGTGAAGAAGCATGCTCTTTACAAACTTCTTTCTAGAGAAGCACAAATAGATGCTCTTAACAGTAGTAGAGATATTGGTAATATTACAGATCCATTCAATGCTGCAGCAATGTTTGCTGCCTATCAATCGTATTTAACCATTTACATTAATGGTATAACGAGAAGAAACTTTGCTTATTCGTATAACTCTGTAGCAACATATGACTATGCTTCTTCTATAGAAAACAATGTAGGTGTTAAACAGAGAGAATTAGATATTGCTCAATATATATTTCCAGGTGTACAGTCAGTTAATGACACATATAATATTAACAACTATCAGAGAGAAACTTCTGTTTATTTAAAAACAGCAGCTACAAAAGTTCCTCTTCCTTTCCCTGACAAAACTCCCTCTCTTCTTCTTCCAGGAAACATAAGTGCTATAAAAGATAATTCAAGAAGTACAATTTCTCAACAAGGAAATTGCTCAAAACCATCTGAAGAGTTTGCGATAGACACAGTGTGTTATTATGCTTCATTGAAAAATCAATTCATTAATCAATGGGGACAGATGTATTCTTACGATACAATTGATACAGGATTTCAAAGAAGTATTGAGATTGACAATATTATAAATGGACAATCTTCTACAGCAACAATATTTGGAGGAGATACATTTATTAATAGATTTGCATTTAAAACAAAGCTTCCATTCTTTATTGACAATAGAGTGAATGCTCCAGATGACAGTGACATATTTTATGATGAAATAGGAAACGTTGCCTACCCTCAATATTGGTATTCTTCAAGAAGTGTATTAAATGATTACAATGTTATAGGTAGTGATTTTGCCAGCAACATGAAGAATATTATTTCTACAAAGGCACATTATTTTGATTGTCCTAATAATCAACTTCCTGCTCCTAATAGCACTGCCAATCCACCAATAGTAAACATTGACAGAACTTTCTATGATGGAAAGATGTATTTGTTTGCTTATGGTATTCCGTCATTCTATTGTGAATCTACAATTAATGTTGATCTTAGACAAGCGTTCAATGACAGAGAAGGAGACTTCTACCCTCACGTTTCTACAGGAATTCCTGATAACTGGTTACAAGAATCCTTTGTATCCATCCAACAAGACAATACATATTTCTACAATACAACATTCTCTAAACAGAACAAAGAAAACTATTTCTCTCATCTTCCAATAAATTGGACAGACGATTTATGTTACACACATTTTCCATTTAGAACAATTTATTCTGATAGACAACAAAGCTTTTCTGACGATAGAATAAACAGCTGGCTCATCTATAGACCAATTTCTAAATTTGATTTTCCTCAAAACTATGGTAAGCTTACGTCTTTAGATGGTATACAGAACAGAGCAATCCTTGCAAGATTTGAAAACAAGTCTTTGCTTTATGGTACGCTTTTAACAATCAATACATCAAATCCTCAAGCTGCGTACATGGGGAATGATACATTGTTTCAATCATCTCCTTCTGTTGACTTTGCAGAAACAGATCTTGGATATGTAGGAAGTCAGCACAAGATGTTATTAAAGATTCCTCAAGGGCAACTCACTGTAGATGCTAAAAGAGGACAAGTGTTTTTGATTCAAGGTAATCAAGCAACAGATATTTCTGCTCCTGGTTCTGGAATGAACAGGTTCTTTACAGACCATCTTGCATTTGAAATATTGAGATATTTTCCTGATGTAAATGTAGACAATCACTTTAAATCGATAGGACTACACGGTGTGTATGATTCTAAGTTTGACAGAATCATTCTAACAAAGTTGGACTACCTCCCCATCAACCCAAACATAAAATACGATGCTTCTACAGATGAGTTTTACATCAATAAGATAGTAAACAATACAACAATAAAAATAATTGTCTATTTATCAGATAACACTTATTTTTGCAATAAGTCGTGGACAGTTTCTTACAGTGTAAATAATAAGAGTTGGATTTCTTTTCATTCCTATATTCCAAATTGGTATATAGCAGAAAACAACTTTTACTATTCAGGAATAAATGGAAGCTGTGATTTAGATGTCATTGCTGTACAACAAATAACCACCAC
>Ga0181356_1000162_pt1 | contig 27649 bp, 27 predicted proteins | sample Fa13VDMM110SN_FD_130104 | JGI IMG/M metagenome (GOLD analysis project Ga0181356, IMG submission 130104) | Freshwater viral communities from Lake Michigan, USA - Fa13.VD.MM110.S.N | ecosystem: Environmental > Aquatic > Freshwater > Lake | place: USA: Michigan | collected 2013-09-24 | reverse complement strand
CGATTCAGAGACCCAGCACACCCCAGAATGGATCGACGGCACTTGGTTTGTGCGCGACAAAACCGAAGCTGAACTCGACGCCGAATATGTTATAGCCTACCCACACGCTGAAAATTACCAAGTCCGAGCATGGCTCATTCGCAACGGCATCGACCCTGCATCCATCCCCGCTCTTATTACTTCACTTACTCCATTTGGTCCAGAACGTCAAGAAGCATTAATGCGTTGGGAACATGCAGTAAAAATACCAGCCAATCATCCTCTCGTCACCGCAATCGCTTCTACTTCTAGTTTGAATCTAAACTTGGAGACTGTTTGGCCTTCAATCTTAGAACTCTAAAAATATTCTTGATTGTTTCTTAGATCAAAATAAATACTATTATGCCTATCAATAATCCTAATCCTGTTATTATTCCACCAACTCCAGAAATTGTGTATCCTCACATTTGGTTATACAATATTTCTGTACATGCACCAACAGTTAACTCTGGTAGAATAACCATTGAAACATTGCCTTATAATGCGGATACACAATCAATTGGAAGCAGAGATCGTTTTCAAATGATTGAAACAGATCGCCTCTGGAGCGCAGTAGCAGAAGTTCCAGAAGTTGCTATTGCAATGCAAGCAATCATTGATGCTGTTATGCCTCTTAAAAATTGGATTGATGCTCAAAATCAACCACCCATGATTCCAGATGTTGTTGAAGAATCAGATATTGTTGTTGAAGAGTAAATTTACACTGCTAAATAAGACTATATGAATACATCTAAAGAAATTCAAACTGCAATAACAAATTTTGCTAATGCCCAATTCCAACTTGGATTTGCAACTGCTCAATTAGAACTTATTCTTAATCCTATTTTGAAAGATGTTGGGGTTGGTAAAGATAATAAAACCTCTCAAAGTGAAACTGATACCTAAAAGTAATATAGAATTAGACTGATATATAAAGCACTATAAATTATTTTACAGATGCGGAAAAATAAGTGAATGATTTGAAAAATTTTAATAAGTATTACTGGCATCTAATACTTCCTATTTAAAGGAAACCCCTGATGCTGTTACTCCTCCTACGGAAGAAATTCCTACGATTAATCTTAAATATAACATATGGATATTACCACAGAACAATTTGGAATCATAGCAGCTATAGTTGGAGGGAGTTTTGCAATTGCTAACTCAGCATTAAAACTAGTATCAGATTGGATAACCTCTAAATACTCATCCCCAGCTAAATCTTCATCAAATTGTAAATTTGAGAATTCCCAAATAAGCACACTGGTTATGACCCAGAATGCAAACATAGCAGAACTATTAAAACATAATGCTGCTATGATAAGTGCTATGAAAGAGGGTATGCATGCAGCAGAACTTCGTCATCAAATAGTATTAACCAAACTAGAACAAATTCTCGAAAATATAAGATCACATAACACAAAATAAGTATCTAGATGAACACAATCTCAGAGATTTTAAAAAACCAATATTTAGACCAAGGCATACAGAATTTAGAGGTTTTTTACGATAGTCTATTTTTAAGATTGAAAATAAAGAATGGTTCTGAATACAAGGATGCTATTCTTATAGAAAAAATTGAATTCGACTATGCTAATGAGACTATTGATAGAATAAAAAATGCCATAATGGTGGATTTCGGTAATACCCAATCACCAGAACCCTATACAACAACAGGAAACAGTGTACTTGGCTATTTTTTAGATAAAAGAGATAAAGGAGTATGGATTGTTGGTTTAAAGATTGCACAAAACGGAAATGCTGTGCCTGTAATATACAAATACGATATTAACAGTCATTCTATAAAAAGTATTTTTCCAAACCAAAATCAGATAGAAGATTTTGATAGCTTCTCAGGTTTTGATTATGTTGGTTCTACAAATACAACAGTTCAATATGATAATGATAGAATAGTAGTATCATTTCAAACAACGGATTCAACATTCTTATACATTAATCTGGTTGTTATTAAAGTTTCCAAGTCAACTTCAACAATAGAAAGCTATAATATGTTCAAATACAGTCCAACAATTCCTGACTTACAGTTGACTGGCTCTGATACTAAAAATATTTTCTACAGCATAGGAGACTATCATGGTAAACTTGAATGGAACTAATAGAATGAATTGCTAACCAGCTTATAAATATCTACATGCTATCTGCTCTTATATCTCCATTGTCTTCATTAGTGCCAGCACTCATAGAATACACTAATACTAACAGAGAGGTATCTTGTGTATACACATCAGCTAATGGTTTAGTATATCCAGAATTTACAAAAAATATAATTTATAACAATTTTAAATCAGACTATCATACATTTATTACAGATTACACTAGTCTTTCACACTACATAACCACTGTAAAATCTGTAAGTTCTCAACAAATTGGATATAGTATGAATGGTTTTAGTACTAGATATGATACAGTAGTGAATAGTTTCAAACAATCCCTAACATCCAGCTATGATACTCAATTTCTTGGAATTGTAAACAGAGACAAATTCAATCTAATACCCCTAAAAACAAAAAATGCTTTTGATAATAGTCCGGTTTCTGATACTTTAAATGTTAGAAGATATCAGAAGATGAACGATTTTGATAATTCCAAATTTCTTCAATATAGAATAGATACTATACCTAACGTTCTGGAAAGAGACTCCTACTCCCTACTATTCAATTCATACAATGTAGTTAGTAGTTATATCAATAATATGAGTTTTGTGCATGATGGTGCAATAGGAGGAGACTCTCCTTTAAACTCTGATATGATATTCTTTGATCAGAATGAATATGGTTTATATACTAATAATGGAAATCAGAATATAAACAGTGTAAACAATGGAACACTATTATGTTTATGGTTGTCATCTCAGAATCCAACTGTAACATCAAATAAGATATGGATGGAAAGATGGTATGATGCAAACTCAGTTTCTCAGGGTAATGCATTAATAGCAAACAAAAATTATCCTCTCACCAGTTTTGGATATATTGCAGACTATCCATCAAACAAAATAGTATCTCCTAAAGAAAAGCTTGTTTACTTAAGATATGGAGAAAATAGAAATGATACCTTTGTAAACAGTTTATCATCAGATTTAACAGCAAATTTTTCAAATTGGAATCAAAATTTCGTATCAGAGAGTGGTGCTATTTCTGGTTTCGTTGTAGGAGACTACAACTTTGAGAGTGATGCATTACAGTTAGATGGTGGAGTTCATGCTCATATACCTCCTGTTCAAGATTTTTTCATTAGAAATAACATGAGTGTTTCCCTGTGGAGTAATGGTGATTTTTCCAGCAATGTAGACTCACAATTATTTGGAAATTATTATAACGAAACTGGTTATGGCATTTTCTATAATACAGGAACACCCACCAATCTCATTTCTATTCCTACAGTTTCTGATAACCTGTTTGCTCTTAATAGTAGAGGATACAAGGTTTTTGAAAAGGATTTTAAACAAGATTTAGACTTAGCAGACTTAGAAATAAGATTTGTCAAAACTGATATCTTTGGCAATAGGTGGTTGTATGACAAACACAATCAATATTTATATAAAATGGAGAATGATGACTTGGTGATCAAATCTGTCAAATTGCCAAGTGATGCAAACATAACAAAAATAGACTGTTATAGTAATAACAACATAGCTTTTTTTAATACTACTACCAACACTCTCTCTACCATAGATTCATACGGAACATTTCTATCAAGCACTGCTGTTTCTAGCCACATAAGCACATTTGAAATAGATTTAAATGATGTTGTTGTGTATGAAGATGCTGAATTTTTAGCTGTTAACAGAAAAAACCAAAAGGTTAAAACTGTTGGTCCAACAGTTTTAATTGATAATGTTAAAGTTTTACATTTGAATAAAAGTCCCACTGCAATGAGACTAGACTTGGAAGATAATATATGGTTTTTGATAGATAATAACATTGTCAAACTCTCTCCAAAGGGAGATTTCGTATTTTCAAAAAAGATTCAAACTCTTACGTCCTTGTATGATGGAGAAATATGTTTTGTAAAGAGTGTTGTGAAAGGTAAAGAATCTATTAATCTATGGGTTGTGTTTAATAGCCAAAAATTTGTTGCTGTTCTAAATTCTAATGGTGATTTGATAAAAAGAATAAACCTGCTAAAGATATTTGCAGGAAAATACTGTTCGGATTTTAATCTCTCTGTTAAGGGAGATTTCACTGGATTTGATAACAAAAGAAAATTTGAAAATATAGATGGTTTATACATAACACCAGAAAATGCCTCTTTCACATTACGCCTTGGATTAGAGTGTGGGAATGTGAATACACTTGTTCAAATGCATCACTCTGTCAAACAGTACAAGGGCTGGACTCATCTTGGTTTTATACTAGAAAGTGTTAGAGACAAGACCTTTATATATTTTATTATAAATGGAAATCTTGTTCAGACAAAAACTCTGAACGGTAACTACAAAATAAACTATGGATATAAGACTGCACCATTTATTATGGGTGGACATAGTGGAAAATTGGGTGCAAAAAACTTAGAAAAATCTATCATAGGTAAAGAATACTTTGTAGGGCAATTGGATGATGTAAGAGTTTATAACAGAGCCTTGAATTTATTTGACATGCAAAATCTTGCACTCTACAAGTACTATAAGGGTTGGACTGATTTGGTAGTGTATACCAAATGTCCACCAATGACTATTATGGAAGAATTGGCAGCAGTGCATATTAACAGATATAAAGGTTTCAAATCTAACCAATTTAATATAAAAATAAAAAACATCACAAATGATGCAACCATTCAATCTGAAATAAAGAGATACATAAAAAGCAACATATCTCATTTTATTCCTGCAAATACTGTATTAAACGATATAATATTTGAATAAATTTGCCTAGGTCATAAGTATTTGTATGAATCCAACAGATCGTTTATTAAAATCACTACCCCATGTTCGCAGTTTATTTGGGGATGAAGATTTGCAAAAAATTAATACCAAGTATGAAGTATTTGATAATTCTTCTATATCTAAAGATAAAAGGGTTCAGAGACTATCAGTAACTAATAGTTTTGATTACGAATTTGAGCAAACTAGTGGTGCCTCTCGCATCTCTAACATGTACTATCATCAGTTGATGTACAACTCTACAAGTGATGATAAAAAGAGAAGACTTGATGATTACAGAAGCATGGCAAACAACTCTGAGGTTGAAAGAGCACTGTCAGAAATTTGCAACGAATTTTATGAAACTGATGATAAAGGAAAATTTCTCAAAATAAAATTACAAGGTGAGCATAACTCGGAGGTTCAGAGTCTTATAGAAGATGAATTTTACAAGTTTATAGAGATATTCAAGTTGGACGAGAAAGGGTCAAAACTAATAAGAGATTGGCTTATAGAGGGAGAGATATTTTTTGAGAACATAGTTTCTTTGGAGAGACCAGAGCTTGGAATTATTGGTGTGACTAGAATAGCCCCAGAAAGATGTGACCCTCTATACTATGATTTGGATAATGAGTTGATAGACTGTTTCCTATTAAGGGCTAAATCTCCGGATATGTATCCTTTCCAGTGGGGAAAATTTACTGCACAAGCATCATCAAGTTCTCATCAGAAACATCAACTGTTGTTTATGAACGAGAAGCAGATAACATATATTGCTAATGATAAATGGAGTGATGGTAAAAAATGCAGACTTCCAGTTTTACACTATGCACACAGACCATATAGACAATTAACTCTTATAGAGGACTCTACAGTGATATACATGCTTGTAAGAGCACCAGAACGTCTAGTATTCAATGTGGATGTTGGAAGCATGAAACCTAGTGCTGCTGAACAGTACATGAAAAGACTTGTTAGCCAGTTTTGGAGCAAGAAAACTCTGGGAAAGGATGGCAGAGTGGAGAATGTTTATGATGCACAAGGCATGTTAGAAAATTATTGGTTTCCTGTTAGAGAGGGTGGAAAGACTAGTGATGTAAAAAGTATTGGAGGAGGTAAGGCAAGTCCAGACAATTTAGAAATCTTAAACTTTTTCGTTCAAAAACTATATCAGAGTTTGAACGTACCTCTCTCTCGTCTTAATTCTGAAACCACATTTAATGATGGTGCCAACATTACAAGAGAAGAATTAACATTTGCAGAATTTATTATAAACATTCAAAAGCAGTGGGCTAGTGCCATCAAAAGAATTTTTATTGTTCATTTAAAATTGAAAGGTAAAAAGATACTTGAAACTGCAAAAAAACTTAAAATTAATAAGATAATGGATAAATCTAAAGAGCCTTCCAACTCTTTCCAAGTATCTCAGATTTATAAAGATAGCTTCACAAACAAGTGTTGGGATAGTTATGACTTGCTGAACGAGGAAATAAACGGGGTTTTAGATAGTTTGGAAGAAGATAATATAAAAGAGAGAAAGGAACTTGTAGAAGAATCACATAAGATACAAAAATTCTTAGAGGAAATTGAATCTAATGTTTTATTAGAATCTGAGAGCTTTAACCAAAAACTCCTTTTAGAAAGAAGTGAAGTTGTAAAGGATTTGCTTATAGAAAATATTCAAAAGAAAGAAGATGTTAAAGAAACTAGGGGGGATATGCTTAGCTGGTGGGAACAATACGACCTTAGAGAAGAAGATATGTTTATAAAGTTTGTAGAACCCACTCAAATATTTGCTCTTAGAGAGCAGCAACTTTTTCAAATTAAATATGACAACTTTAATAATATGAGTCAGAATGACATGGTTTCTAACACTCTTGCATTAAAAATGTACTTGGGTTGGAAGGATAAAGAAATTCTTGCAAACTTAGACTTCTTAAGAAAGGATGCTGCCTTTCGTTGGGAATTGGGTCAGATTGAACAGAATGGTCCAGACTTTCGTGAGAAAGCTCTTGAAGAACTTCAAGGAACTATGGATGCTGGTGGACTTGGCTCTGATATGGGTGGAGGAATGCCTAGTGGAGGAGGTGGTGGAGGTGGTCCTAGCCTACCATCCCCAACTCCTGATTCTGGGGCACCAGAAGGGGCTTCTAGTGGAATAGAAGGCACAAGTGTGCCAGAGTTCGGAACACCACCAGCAGGAGCAGCAGGAGCAGCAGGAGCACCTGAAACTGGTGGAGAGGATACTCAGCAAGAGGCTTAATTTCTTTTTAAGAACTTTTCCAATTCACTCTCTTCTCCAGCAGAAAAAACACCACTTTTCATAGAGTGACCACTTTTATCATATTTGTCAATGTTAATACTTGAGAAATTTGTTGCTAATATACTTTGAATTTGCCTACTTGTTGGGTTTTTCAAGTATGAACATGCTAGCCAGCCATCACTAGAAATATGATATCTAATGGCTCCCATAGTGTTCATAAAATCAAACATATATCTACTGTTGCTATATTTGTCTAGTTTTATTTCTGATGAGATGTTCACATCACTGTATTTGTCACTGCTCTCATCCCCAAAATAAATACTTGATATTTGTCTATGATCTGCTCCATCACCAAATAACATTAATGTACCATCTTGTAGTAGATATCCTCTTCCTGATAGTCCCTTATATGAGGGTATTAAACTAAAATGTTCCTGTGCATCTATTCGTTGTTGAAGAATGCTTGTTTTAGCTATTCTAGATTCAAAAAAGAGTTTAAAATTCATAATCATATTTATTGCAATAAATATGATTATGAATAATACAGCACCAGAAGGATTTGGAAGCACATACCTTAATCCTAAAATTGAAAGCTACTCAGACCTTGTTTACAGAACAAAAAGTTTACTAGGTTGGCCAAGTGCTCCTGTTGAAATAACAGATGCTCAGTGGGGTCATATAATTGATAAAGCAGTAGAAGACTTTACAGAATTTGAGGGAAATAGAGAAGAGGAATATTTAGTTTTCTGTGCCAATTCTTATAAAAGAAGCTGTGGTGTTAAGTTGGATGATCTTTTGGATGTTGGTTGCAATCCACAATACTGTTACACTACAACAGTATATGAGACTGTAACAAGCACAAGACAAGAGTGTGACTTTATTCAAACAACAACAGCATACCTATCTACTACACCATTCTTATATCCTACTAGATTTGATGTTTCTAATCCTAATTCTGTGGCTTTTTCTGGTGTTAGTGGTCAGCACATGTTCTTATATTTTGATTCTGAAAATCCTTGGGATGCACAGAATGTTTGTGCTGCTAACTGTGTTACTATTAATCCTGTTAATAGTAGATGGTATCTATTATCATCTAACCCTAACCTATCAGCAACAAATTTTAATTTTGTTCAGTCTCCAATTCTATCAGGAGTTTTATCAAGTGTATCATATAATGTGACTGCACACGGTTTCTATCAGGTTCCTATGAGTGCACTAGGTTCTAGTGTTTCTGCCATTCCAATAAGTTATTTTCCTCTAAGTGCATTCTATCCTAAAAATTATTTGCTAGGTCCAACAGTTAGTGCATGTATAGACATTGGATTTGGATCAGGTTACATATACCCAAATTGCAGCACTTCCAACATTTCATCATGTGCTCCTCTAAGTGCACAATATGGCGCATTTCCCCCAACAACAGCAATATGGGCAGCTTCTGCACTAGATTTTTCAAATGCCACTCATGTTAAACTATTAGGTGTTCCATCTTGTACTACTGATGGATCAATACCCCTTAATAGTCATGATGGTATACTAGGAACTTTTACACTATGCAATACTGCATTTTCTACTAATGGTCCAATGTCCTTAAACAGGGTGCAATTTATGAATGACTATAAACCACCTGTTGAGGCACTATATAATATGAATTGCAACTGGAAGAATAATGGTTTTACTTTCTCAAAATATATTAGTTCTAATGGAGAGTGTGTTAGAACAACTCCTGAAAAGGTTCTTGTTGATGTAACATTTAATAATTGCACTACAGTAACACAGATTGGAACTGTTAGTAGCAGCATTAGTAGCAACATTGATGGATTTATAAACAGAAAGCGTAAAGTGTTGGGTGTTTTTACAGCAGATACAACTAGCCAGGGTGGTTATTTTGGAGGAGGTGGAGATTTATTATTCAATTTCGACTATGCACTAATGGCAAACACTTTTGGATTTGACTTGATGGGTAGTAGAAATAGTCTTGGTAAACAGGGTTATGACTTACTAACATATCACATGGCAAGATCATTTGTAGAACATTCAAAGAAAATGTTGAGATATGTTTCATATCAATTCAATCCTAAGACACAGTATCTTAAAATGACTCCTGAACCAGCATATCCTGGTGCTACTAACTATGCTGGTGATTGCTGTGATGGTCCAGTTATTGGATCAAATAGTCAGTGCTATATTGTTGGTGTTTACTTAGAACCTCCTGTGGAGCACTTACTAAGTTCATACTTTATAAAAGAGTATGTGATGGCTCTTTCCATGATAACCTTGGGAAGAATTCGTAACACTTTTGGAGGTGTAACTCTTTATGGTGGAGCAACTCTAACAGGGCAAGAACTAATAGCAAAAGGAGAAGAAAAAGCAAAGGAGCTTCTTGCTGAATTAAGAGACCAACTCAGATACTCTGCCCCACCAATGTTCTTTGTTGCATAATTTATAAATACTTTACTAGATATGACAGAGCAGTTTGACAAATTTGTAAAATTTATTCTTGAAAAGGTGCAAACCATGGAGGAATTGAACAGAGAATCTCCCCCATATGGTTTCTGGATAAGTCCCAGCGGTGAATATACTGTTGTAAAGCACCAACAACATGATAGTGTTGCTGATTCTATAATATCCAAGAATCCTTCTCTGAAAAAAAAATATATGAGTGATCCTGTCTCTCAAGCAAATTTTTTATCAAGAGAAAGGTATATTAGAGTAGTTTTTGCACACTACACAAATATGTTACTAGGAGATTGTTTCTATTATGCACAAAATGCTGGGGAGTGGGTTCCTATTAGATTTGAGCCTACTTCCAGTTCATTAAAGACATTCAAAGATTTGGCAAACTTTTACGGAATCAGAAGTAGAATGGAAATTAGATAAATAGTTTTATGACAGAAGATTTTGATAATTTTGTAAAAAGAGTTATTCTTGAACGTTACAAACGTTGCAAGGGTGCAACTCTTCCAGAGCTATCAGACAATCCTAGATATGTGTTTAGCAGATGTGCACCAAACCCTTACACATCAGGATTTAAAAGAATATACTACTTGCGTAGAGGTGAATCACTAACAATGGATAAATGTAAGACAGACCCTGCATACGGAACAGCAAAATATGAAGAGTGTAGACTTGCTAAACTTGCACACCTCAAAAAATTAAGAAGAATGAAGAGAAAGTAAAAAATACTTTACTATCCACTGTATAGAGATTATATTTCTCTATGAACATCTTGGATACACAATACAAAGTTTTACTTCAAAATATATACGATAATGGAATAGACTCTGATAACAGAACAGGAATTTCCAGCAAAACTCTTCCATCAGCAACAATAACTCATGATATGAGTAAGGGATTTCCCCTTTTAACAATAAAGAAAGTTCCATTTAAAACTATGGCAGTTGAATTGGAGGGATTTGTTAAAGGAATCACTAGTAAAAAGTGGTTTCAAGAGAGGGGATGTCATATATGGGATGAGTGGTGTAATCCACAAAAAGTTCCATATGGTCACAGCGAAAAGGCTAAAAAAGAGATGATGGAAGAGGATGACTTGGGATTTATATATGGCTCTCAGTGGAGAGATTTTCATGATCCAGCCGCAAAAGAATTTGACTATGCTGGGGATTTATATGAGACTGGTAATAATATTGATCAGTTAAAAGGAATTGTTGAAACTCTTCAAAAAAATCCACAAGATCGTAGAATGATTTGTAGTGCATGGAATCCTCTTGCATTAGATTGTATGGCTCTTCCACCATGCCATGTTCTATTTCAAGTTTCTGTACTAGGCAAAAAACTAAACCTTTCATGGTTTCAGAGAAGTGTAGATGTTCCACTAGGTTTACCATTTAACATTGCATCATACGGTCTTCTGTTGCATCTACTAGCTAAAATATATGGATTTGAAGAGGGAATATTAACAGGATTTTTGAATAATGTTCACTTCTATAATAATCAGATGGAAGGTGTACAAGAAATACTAGGAAGAACAACACACTACTCTCTTCCTAGTATAGAAACAAAACAATGTGGCTCACTGTTCGATTGGGAACATTCCCTATCATCCTTAAAGGATTATAGCTGTTTACCAACTGTAAAAATGCCTATTGCTGTTTAAATTGCAGAGAATGCATCCACAAATACTGGCTGTATATTCTCATAAGCATTAATGATGCTACTTAATGCATCTATTACAGTATACACTTTACCATTTTGTAGTTTAACAAATATTGTGGAATATGAGCTTGGTTGTTGGGTAAATGTGTTGGTGTCTCTGTTAACCAAAAAGTATTGATTTCCGAATACATCTGTTTGCCAGTTAACAACATCTCCTGTCAAGTTTAGTTGATTTGTATACCAATTATCACTACAATTTATTTTGTATTGCCCTCTATAATTAATATACTCGCTACCACCCTCCCATTCTCCTGTTTTATTGTTCCATGGTGAAAAATCTGTTGGTATTTCATATAAACCATAAACTATTTTATCAGTCATTTCTCCAGCATTTGTGTATGGATAAAATGTTTGGATGTTTTTGGATTTTATAAAACCATTCTTTTTACTAGGAGTCAAGTCTGTTACATATTGTGAATCTGAATCTGATTTTTGGATGGGTGTATCAAAGTAATTATCCTTTCTAAAAACTGTTACAGATGAAGAATTTGGAACAAACGTGTAAGAAGAATCATATGTTTCATAGCGTCCCATAGACACTATGTTTGGTGTGTAAAAACCCAAGTCCTTTTTGGTTAAAACATTCTCAATCTTCTCTTCAATAACAAAATTAGAACCTTTCTGATTTAATAGGTTTCTCCATGGAGCAAGAGGTTTTACAAAATCTCCACTCATAATAGGAACCAAAATAGATTTCTCTCCATTGGTTATATCTTGCACAACAACATCTTGATTGAATGCATTTCTTGCAAAATAATTGATGAATACTGGCAAACCACTAATCTCTGTGTTGAATGTTATGTTAGAATCGGTGTTAGTTGCTGTTAGTCCAGTTTTTGCAGGTTCACAAAAGTTTGCACAATCACATATTGTTAAATTGTTACAATCTGAGAAACATTTAGTTTTAACAGTGTTACAATTAGTCATTTCAGAATTTAGATATGTTAGTATTTCGCTTCTAACACAGTCGTCTAGATTAATAGTATTCCATTTTCTAACAGGGTCAAGCACAGTGAATGACAATTCTTCATCCCACACAAAACAGTTAGAATCACAGTTCCCAAATTTATATTCTACGATATCCATATCATCAAGAACTATTCTTGATGGTTTGGGTTGTGTTATTTGTAGATAATCATTCTCAATTCTAAAACTATCAACATCCACAGCATTTGATCTTTGCGTATTAATGTCTTGACCATAGTTGCTATTTCCCCAATAGTTGTATGTTGGATTTATAGGAATTTTTATAAGAAAATTGATGGATGGAGTGTCTGTGTTAAATTGTTTGAATGATATTTTTGAATCAGCTTGTCTGAATGTTATATATTCACCACTAATACTAGTCACCTCATTTCCATTATATAAGAAACGCTTTCTAGATTCTTGAATTTTTTCTCTATGAATATACTTTAAAAATGAACCAAATTCAAGAATCATATCACTCTCAACTCCACCATCTACCCAAACTCCTTCACTGTTCAACACAGCTTTATACCATTTAGGAATATATGAATTTTTGACACACTGTGCATTAGCAACTGTTCCATCAAAGTATTTTTGATTCACCACTATGTAAGGAGAATCGTATGCACAGTCTGTTGTGTCTGCTCTATAATAGATGTATGATTGTCCCTTTTCTAATACAAAATCTTCTGACTTTTGGTTTTTCCAAACACCCTTTCCCCATCCTACATCTTTTTCTATAAGATTTGGGAAAAATCTTGCACAGTCTTTACTCTGAGAATATGGTAATCCATCAGAACCAATCCACACCTTTTTATTGAAGCTGTTAGGATATCCTATATCTTTAACTATAAAATCTGGAGTTATCTTAAAATGCTCCATTGCAGACTGATTGTGACCAAATGGTGAATATTGAACAGCTTGGCAAGTACATTTTTTCCATTTCTCAAATATATTTTTATTATTTGAATTTAGGAAATTTCTGTCCAAGATAGATTTAGAATGATCTAAGTTTTTATAAGGGCAAGAGCTATCATGTTCAAATCCTGTGAATGCCTTTAAATCGTTTATGTTTGTGGTTTCTCCTGTCCAAACAAATCTTATATAGTTATTAGAATAACATTTAAATGCCAAGGATGGTTGGGCTGCTCCACTAACAAAAAACCAATCTGTATAGTATGTAGTTTGGCCAGAGTCACAGTCACAACTACCCCTATCAAAACTAGTGTAATCCTCCAAAGGAACAGATTTAAGCCATGCAACTTCTATTTCAGGTCCACACACTGTTTGGTTTTTTACTATCCAATCAGCTTTATTTAAATCTGTTGATGCAACAGCACCTGCGAAACTATCAGGAACACTAACAGAAGATAGCACCACACTCTGCCCAGAGTCATAATTAAAAAATAATTCATCAGATGAACTGTATGTTTGAAGTGGAAAGTATATGAAATTTTCCCCTGGAATTATTGGTAACTGTGTTTGATTAAAATCGTATAACCATGCAGAATCTAAATCTCCTGTGTATACAATTTTCTCTGCATTATCAGTGCTAACGAATATTTTGTCAGCATTAACATATTTGTTGCTGGCAAATCCGTATTTTTTTAAATTAGTTTCTTGTAAAAATTTTGATTCTACAACACTTATGCTGGAAAATGTATTCCAATAAAGTTTGTTGATTACGTTTTGGGAATTGGTAAAGTCTTCCTCTGTAGGGAAAAATTTTCTGCTAGCAATTTTAGTATCATCAATTCCAGGACCGCTCCAAAAACCACCAACACTAGAAAGACCATAATACGGATATGGAAACTTGAATATTTTGCCATCTGTCATCACAGCAGACATGGTTGCATCAACATTTGTTGTTTTTGAATCTTGTAACCATGCTCCTTGTGTTTGAGCATTTCCTATAGTCAAAAAAATCAAATCTGATATATTGAATGCACTTCCTCCTGTGGCATTGGTCCAATTAATATCGTTAATAGCAACATCCTTGTACAAACCTTCTGGAATGTCAAACACTGTTCTACCTCCAAACCAGTACAAGAAATTGTTACCTTGTTCAAAAGGCAGAGTCACCTTTTTCAAATCCTCAACATAGTATCCACCAGATATGTAGCTTACATCAGTTGAAAGGTATTTTTCGTATGCCTTTTGTAACAACTCATCAACAGTTTCGTTGGACGGATCACATACATAACTATTTTCTATAGGGTCTGCCTTTGCAGAGAGTGGTGTTGAAAAAGTGCTAAAGCACAGATCATTGAATATGCAAGAGAAAGGATTTATATTTTCAATATCTTCAAAATAGTCATTTGTATCATACAACTCCTCTACCTCTATAGAAAAATTATCTTTTATAGAACTAAATGTTGGGCTTTGAGTGATAAGAGGATTCTCATCAGAAAAATTGATACTATCTAGTTTTGTGAATTTTGATAGTATGTTTGAGTATAACAGCTTGGACACTCCATTGAATGAACCTGCCATGTTATATTCTATTTTCTTATTCTTTATTTCTCCTCTTTTTCTAGAATAGAATAATGCAATATCTTTTAATTTTCTTGCATATGTAGGAATAGCTATTGATAAATCAGTATCAGAAGACACATCAATATTACTATATCTCTCAAACTCAGAATCATTTTCAAAAATAATTCTAAGCCTTTGAATCAAATCTAAATAATCCTTTTTGAGTTTTTCATTAGCACTAACAGTTTTCTGATCTTTAGAATCATAGAAATTTTTTACATAATTTGCATACTGAGACTCTTCCTCTGAAAACGAAATAGCCACATTTCTTGACCTCCATTCTAAGAATGAGATTGGTGTTGAATCGTTTTTATTTGATAGAGTTTCCGGTTTGGAAAGCTTGCTCAGTGTGATAGATGACATTTAAATATTTACTGCAATGTTATTCTATCAACAAATATCTTATTGTTTAAAAATGGATATTGGAAATTATATAGATTTGTTAGAGACTGTGCCTCTGTTGCTGTTAAATCAAAATAAACAGGATTCCAATACAACATCTTAATACCCTCCACAGAATTTCTTGTAGATTTATTTCTTGTGTATATCTGTGACACTCCTTCTATGTTTAGAATAGATGTGTTCAATTGTTGAATGTTCACAGATTGTCCTAAAGTATTATTTTCTACACTAAAGAAATCATTTATAACATTTTGAATATCGTTTTTTATACTAGAATCACTTCTTCTGTTGGTTTGGGTCTTGACTACAAGCAATTCTGAATCTTGGATAGTTTCCTTGGATACTGAGTTTGTTTCTTTAAGACACATATCAAATGCTATATACACAGGGTCTGCTAATACTGTTTCTGATGTGAGCACTTGTTCATCAGAAATAGAATTGATGATTAGAGTTTTTTGGGAAGGAGTTAGATATGCTAGTGAAGATTTGACAGACTTCGGAACACAGAAAATATAAACATTGTTAAAATTACATGCATCTGCATAGTTAACTTGATTGAAAAGTGCTCTACTTTCATTCTGTGGCTTTGTTAAACCCAACTCATAAAAGTATTTTATATAAGAATCTAAATATTCGGAATTATTCATAACCACTGAATCATGAATAATATAGGAGAAATTACTTTTTACAAAAGTTTCATATGATTTTTTTGTAGTTATACTAAATTGTGAACGAAAAACACCAGGAGCATTCTTTCTAATAGACTCTATACTCTCAGGAGTAGAGTAATAGGTGCTTGGGAATTTGTTATTTAGAGACAATTCTAACAATTGACTCTGACTCATATAAATGCTATTACTAGAGTCTAGTATAGTTTGAAGATTGAACGAGACTGAAGGAGCAATTTTTTTATTTTGTAATGCAGACACACCTATTTCTCCATCCACACCATTTGACAAAAGATAGTAGATTAGAACCCTGTCAGTATTTTGCAGTCTCTTACCATTAATATCATCACCAAATTTAATCTCATATCTTTTATTTTCGTTGAATCTTACTTCAAATACCTCATCACTTGAGTTGTTGATATATAAACTTTGTGTTTTACTCCACTCTTTCCAAACACCATCAGTTTGAACATAAACATCAATATTGAAATTATCTACTATAGAATTGTCTGATGCTGTGATGTATATTATTTCATTAGCATTTCCTGATGGTGTGTAAAGAGGCATTTCTACAAAAGTTCCCTGATGTAAAACTGTATCAGAATCTATTCCTTTTATAGCTTCTGGAGTATTGTCTATTGTTTTTGTAAATGAAACATCTTTGGAAAAACTGTATATAACACCACCAATGCTTAAATTAGAGTATCTAGGAATAGTATAAATTCCTGCACCTAAATTATTACCAGTCATGGTAAAGCTTACACTTGCAGTCTGATGCCCAACAGGTTTATAGTCAAGTTCCTTAACTATCCTGTTCATATTCTCATAAACAGTAGTCTCACTAAATTGCCCATTAACACTACTTTGGTTAAGATAGTACATGAGCAATGAAAAACTCATTGCAATAGAATCGTTGATTCCAGCTATGTTAGAACCTTCATAATTTTGGTCTGTGAATAGTCTTGTTTGGTTGAGACGCTCTTTTATCTTTTCTTTAATAGATAAACCGTCAAATGCTATATAGGAATCTTTTGCTACTGGAAATTCGTTCATATAGTTATTTACCAGAAAGGTAAATGAACACTATATTACAACAACCCTGTATATTTTTTCTTATAATCTTTTATCATGTCATTGAAAATGACTCCCAATCCCCCTAAAAAATTTATAGTCATGTAATCATATATAGAACTACAGTCTGTGAAAATGGGAACTCCGTCCACATCTGTAAAGTCGAATTTTACAATATGATAAATATGATCTTGATAGTCTATTGGTGATAATCCGATGTTTGTCATGGATATATGAATGGGTGTATGATCATCAACTACAGATATTCTAATTCCTTGATCTGTTACAACTATACTCATATCATTCAAAGGCTCTGACAAATCCTTTGAATATTTCCTACGAATCATAGGAATCAATTCCTTTAGTAAACGTTTGGAAGTATAGGGTGGTCCTTGGAGAACAGCAGACTCTATACTTTGCATATCCTTCATGCATCTAAACTTTGAGAGATTATCAATGATAGGTTTACAAGTATTGTCAGAATAATCTATAATTCGTTTCCACTTAAGATATAGTTTATCATATTCGCTTTGGGTATATTCTGGCTGACTTGCCAAAGCTTCCAAACCGAAAATATTTACAGGAATTAACAATCCTAAAATTTTTATTAGATTTCTTCTAGCTATCATTTAACTACTATACTTCACAAGAAACAGTCTTGCAAATATTAAATTAATTATTTCCCCCATTGTTTATGGTACCCTTTGGTTGCTTTCCTTTGATGTACTCATTCTCTGCTGGGGTTCCCTTTTCTGTTTTGTGGTGACAAGAGAATTCGTCACTTATAGGATGTTGATTAATGAACATAGGACTCACAGCCATTTTAAGAATAGATGTTGGAACTGTTATAGGAGAGTGGTATAAACCAGGAACATTGTGAATAATAAGATCAGCTTCTTCAAAATTGTTTGGGGCTGTTTCTGCCATGTATGCACTGGTAGGCTTAACTATTTTAAGAGCAGATACATACAATGCTTTTTTCTGCTTTGCAAGAACCATAAGATTGTTATAAAACTCTTGCCCTCTTTTTGCAATAAGTTCATCTGCTGTTTTTTTAAAAGACAGTCCTTTTGGATCAATAACAACAAAACTACCTCCTCTTATAGATGTGTCGTTGTAGTGCTCCAATATTGGCTTTATAATTTCTTCCAAGTCGTATTTTTCTAAAAGTTCTTTTGTTTTGTTTGTCATAATTATATTTACTTATTTTCTCTGCTATAAATACAAGTATGGATTTTGCAAGTTTATGGAAAATAATAGAAGAAAGTATTGAAATGAAAGCATCTCAATTTGCAATCAATGTTCAACATGCATTCAGAAGTATTTTCGATTTAGATAATCAAGATATCCAAGAACTAGAATATGGGGATTTACTTCCACCATGGCACTGCCACAACTATCTTTACACTAACATAAGATTTCAGTACAATCAAAACGACTACAAAGTTTATATTAAAATCTATCACCATAAGTCTAAGGTGGACAGGCAAAAATTAGGTGATATCTCTGTAAACCAACCAGAGCCTAATGAAAAACTAACCTATGACATGATAAAAAATCCTCCAGAGAATCTTCGCATAGTTTGCACAATTTACAAAATAATTGATGGAGAAAATGATGATTGGGGTCTTCCTAAAAGAAAAGACCTTGGCAGAATAGTTTATTCCAAACCTATAGGAGAGATTGTGCAATCAATAAAGGCTATAATAGATAAACCTGACAATGATAATGATGGTGATGAGGTTGTGGAACCTGAACCTGTTGCACCAACATCCAAGAAACCAGTATTAGTATAAAAATTATGTTAACCATTTCAAATTTAACTAGTGTAAAAAAAGAAACAGGTCATGTGTTCACAGACTTAAATTTAGATTTTCAAGAGAAACAAGTTTCTGGAAATAGAAGAAACTCTGATGTTGTTTCTGGAAATGATCTTGTTGTGGATTATGATGTGGAAGCTATTAAGAATTCTATAAGAAATATTCTTTTCCAAAAGAGATATTTGACTAACATGAATGTTAATCTTAAAAAATATATCGGACAACCTATATCAGAAATGAGAGCACTTTCTATGGGAGAGGAAATAGAAAAGGCAATCTATTTATATGAACCTAGAATAAAGGCTGAGAAGATTTATGTTGGTGCCAACATAGACCAATCCACATATTACATAAGCATGGTTGTTAGAATATTAAACTTTAACAATGTGATAAGCCTTAATGCATCTTTTGACAAAAACGGTATTTTCCATTTTATAAATATATAAACCATGCTATCACCCCTTTCTGGCACTAAAAATGTAACAAAATTTACATTTGTAATAACACCATCAGCAATAGACCCCCTAATAAATTGGGGAGATGGGTCATTTTCATACTCTAATAGTGCATCTCATGTTTATGATTCTATTGGATTGTACAGTGTTTATGGGGGTGGTTGCAGTTCAACATCAGCCTATTATGTGAGTGTGTATGATGGAAGATTCTATTCTGATAATATAGTTGTTACAAGAAATGCTGTTTCTTCTCTAGTATCTTGTCCTTACACATTTAATATAAACATTTCCTCACAGAGTGCAAAAAATACAATCATTTTGTATGCAGGAGATAGTGATTCCATTCCTTACAACTTTCAAAGAAATTTTTGGAGTCATTTAAATCCTGAATGGGAATTCTCCTATAATGGTGAACAAATTTCTGAAATAGAAATACTTGGAACCCCTGTTTATTCAGGATCATATATCTTAGGATATTCTGCCAGTTCAGCAGTTGAGTATAAAGATGATATGCCTGGAAATCCAGTACTAACCTTTACAATTCAGAAAAAAGAAGAGGATGTTTCTATAAATTCCAGAGCATATGCATCAATAAGCCATTCTATATGTGCAGTTACACCTGATAAACTGTTTATAACAGCAGATGGAATAAATCCATTAAACAAATTGCAGTGGGCAGATAGAAAAATACCTTATGTTATAAGTGTTGGAAGCTCTCAGATTTCTTGTAGTAATATCCTTCACTACATTTCTGGTAGCATAACAGGTATAGATTTTAGAAGTGGATGTTACGGAATTTCTCCTAGTTCATTTTCATATTCTGTAACAAATATAAATAGTTTTGATTCAAGTTGTTTTCCAACAGGAGGTTATACCCTTTCCACTTTCAGCTATCCATCATCAGCCCTTCCAAGTATAACTATAACAAATAATTTAGAAGAGTGCGTTTCTGATTATAGTGATATCGAATTCTTAAAAACTAGAAAAACACCCAAAAGTGTAACACTATCAGCAACTGGAAGGTTCTTATACAATGGAGTTACATACACTCTCACAGGAGTATCCAATCCGTTTGATTTATTGGCATTTGAAAACAGACACTCATTTTACAGAAAGGGTGAGGATAAAAATGTGTATGATATTTTAAAAGATAGTTTACATTTTGAACTAGAGCAGTATTCCAATTTAAATCTATACCTTTCTAGCATTGCAGGACAGGGAGATACCCTTGGAAAGAGTTATGATAAAATACAAAACTTTGCTAAGGATCATAATGACATAGATGTTTGCACATACGAATCAATAATAAATAAATCCAAACAATTTGATTGTGAATTTGATAATTTTGGACTATCATTTCCAGAGGAATTGAAAAGACTTTTCAACTTTGCAACTATCCCTCTTCAAAAATTAGTAGGAACTAGATGTGTTTGCAATACTAATTTTATTAATTGTGATGGATGTCAAAATTCCAACATTTGTTCCATTTGTAAATTTGATAAAAGAAGTAATCTAGGTGATATTATCACTGCAAATGACTACATTACAGCAGGAGAAACAATCCTATACAAAGAAACAGCAGCATCAAACTTCAATTTTTATAATGTTCCATCAGAGCTTGGAAGTGTTTATAAATTACAGTCTCTCTCTGCATCAGAACCATTTAAATCTAAACCGATAAACGATTTCTGTTTTTATAAATGGGATAATAAGAATCAAAACAATCCTGTTGAAAGTGTTATAAACTATAAAGATAGTAGAAACATGCTTAATCCAGCACTATCATCCAACACAGATTGGTATGGGGATAACGGAATTATAGAAGAAATGTTTAATTATGTTTTAACCAAAAATTTATTAGCAGAGTAAACATATTCCCTTTCTCCAAAAGTTTGTCTAATCTCTTCTTTAACAGAATCAGGAACACTTCCATATGCAACATAAACAGTTTTATCACTGTCTGGTTTCATTCTTTCTGGAGTAACTAAAATGCATATTATTTTATTTTTTCCACGATATCCTATATTCACCAGACTTCTTCCAACAGAATGAGCCTCTTTTTTTCCAGGAATGATTTTTAATAATTTGGTCAATTTATCAATAAAATTTCTATAAACTTGTTCACCCTCTTGTGGCTTTGGTAGAGGTGGTATATCTTCGCTTTTATATTTTCTACTATCCCATTCTCTCTGCCACATATAATTATCAGTTACATATGATACTATTCTGGTTACAGATGCAAGAAATCCCTCCTCTTTTAATAGAGAAATTACTCTATCTCTCAATTCCCTAGGAAGTTCCCCCAACTCATATTCTGTTTGGTTTAAAAATTTTTCCACCCATTCATTTTTAGATTTTTCAACACTGTCACTGTATTCTTGGTAAGGAGTACCATAAGTTAATACTCTATAAAAGAAAAGAGCAACAGAATCTGGAAAATATTTTAATCTACCAACTAAACTATCCTCATCAGCAACCAAGCCTCTTGGGTGTAATTGCATAACAACAATCATTTTATCTTTTTCCGTTCTTCTTGCTACTCTCCATGCTGCTGATGATGCTGTTGTAAAGTTATTGGTAACATATACCCCACCATAACTTGTTCTATCTGGTGTAGATGAACTTGCATCAGGATCAGTATCCCAACTCTTCTCTTTCGCATCAACAATTAATCCATTTGATAATATATTTTTCAAATATTTCGAACTAGTACCATGGTACCAAAGATTTCTATGAGATTTGCTTTTAGAATATCTTTCATTGAAAATGCTAAAAAATGATTTAAATGTCATGGAAATATTTATCAGACTATAAATAATATTATGAATTTTAAAGATTTTTTTAACAAATTCCTACTTCGGGAAGACTCTATAGAAAACATTGAAATGAAAGGTGATTGGAATACTCCTCAACAATATGGATGGAGTAAAGTTGATACAGGAATATTAAAGTCTGCTAGGGGTTTAGAAAGAATAAAGACTAAATGGAAATTAGATCAACCTGTTGATGTTTATTTAGTAAAGGGTAAGGATGTAAGAAAATTTTTTGAATTAGGAGAAGTATCATATGAATTTATAACAAACAAAATGGGGTTGGATATTCTTCCTAACAGTGATCATATAACAGTCATTTATACTCAAAATACAGGAGAAGAAAAAATTCCTGCTACACCTTGGACTCTTGCACATAGGCTAGGACATGCACTTGCAAGAAAAGATGGAATAGGAGGAAAAAATGATCTTTATGAAAACATAAGAAATTCTGTAAATCGTTTATTTAATGAAGTGTCTAAAAATGTTTATGGTGTTGATATAAAAGATGATTACCTTGGTTATACTAATCCTGAAAAATATAAAAGAAATAGAAAAATAAAAAAGGAATTAGGTCACTCACTTGGAACTTTTAAAAGTGCAAGAGATAGAAATCTTCGTGAAGATTTTGAATTTGTAAATGAAATTATTGCACAATATATTATTACAGGAAAAATAAAACTTAATAGAGAATTACCTAAAATTCTTCCAACTAGTTATGCATGGGGAAAGGCATCTGGACTATACAAACGCAACTTATCAGAATCACAAAAAGAAGATATGAAATATTATATAGAAAACTCTGAAAGTGAACTTGAGTATGCAGTAGATGATGCATTAAACAATGCAATTGGTAGTATTTTTGTCATGTAATTATAAAGTTTAGACATTTTTATAAATATTTCTATGACACCAGAATTTGATAAAATTTACAAATCTTTAATTCAAGAGAGCATCACAATATCTGTTGCTGATAGTGAGAGTAGATCAAATCATATAGGAGACATCTCTAGTAAAATTCAATATGGAAAAGCTTTCTCCAATTTTTATGATAAATTTTTCACAAAAGAACAGAAAGAAATTTTTCAAAAGGAGAGAGTTTCAGACTTTATAACAATTGATGGATATGATTATTTGGAAGGTGAGGGTGTAATAAATTTTTACACAAGAGGATTTCCAGAAAATTTAATTAATAAATTTGTTTCTGTTATAAAGTATTATATTGAGGAGTATGATGGTGTTGTGAATGGAGAGGAAAAAACTGAAAAATCCGGAGTTTATGACTCTCAGGTTGTTAGAATACCACTCAAAATGCAAGAGGGAATTGAAAATCCCCCAGAACTGAACATGTCAAATGCAAATGCTAGAGTTTTGCTATGTGATATACTTGGCTACCAGAGTGATATCTTAGAGGAATATCCTAACATAAGTGCTAATGAACTGCTAATGAAAGTGGAAATGATAGAGGATAATGATTATGTTATAGGAAAAAATTCAAGACAAACAGAAGTTAGTGGAAATATGACTAGCTTTGGACTGTCCAAGGAAAGAATAAAAATGTATCTAGATTCTCTCAAAAATATTTGTCAGTATGCCTTGGACAACCATTACACATACATCTCAATAGGGTAAATACTATTATAAACCATGGCTAAAATAACACCAGAAATCCACCTATCTGATAAAAAACAAGATAAGATGCACAATTTACCAGTGACTTATATTGGTGTTAAAGCTACTGTATCATTTGAGGAAGTTGGTAAGTTTTTTAAATCTATAATTAATTTTTTCAAAAGGAAGTAGTTTTGTTTTGTTTGTACAGTACAATACTAGACAAAATAACGCTTGTCAAATATTAAGTAAATATGTACAAACAATGAACTTTAAAGACTACTATCAGCAATTCTTGGAAAGAGCCTACCATGATTCAGCAGAGTGAAAACAAGAGGCAGTCACAATTTTGTAGTGTTTGATCCAAAGTTTATAAAGGTTGTGAGTAAAAATGGACAGTATGTATTGCCACTAGAAGAGCCATCAAATGTAAATATATGAGATTTGGAGATTTTTATAAACTATACACTGAAAATCTAAATGATTTTTCTCCAAAAATAGAACCTGTTTCAAATGAGGAAGGTATAGTGAAAGGATATCCAACAGATGAACCAGAGGATGATATCGTTTGGAGAAAAATATCAATACCAGAATCTGTTATATACTTTGAAGAGAGTGATGCATCAATTTGGATAATAGGAGTATCCACCAATCCAGAGTATCGCAATCAAGGAAGAGCTAAAAAATTAATGAAAGCATTATACGATTATGCAGACTCTAATAATAAAGGTGTAATTCATGGAACATACACAGAGGATGGTGAAAAATATCTTAAAAAATATAATAGGTATCAGAACAAGTAGATGCTATATTAAACAGTGTCGCCTAATTCTGTTTTTATGGTGATAGTGTCCAATCTTTAGGTCTTCGGGCAGTTTTTCTTCCAGAAACATTAGGAGTGGCCCCCATTTTATCCCAAAACCCAACAGCACCTTTTTTAACATCGTAAATGTTTATTGGTCCAAGAATGGTGGATTTTATAGAATCAATAATATATCTTCCATAACCTTGTCCTTTAAATTTTTTCTTAATATCAATATTAACAAGTCCCATAATTTTTGATGGATCATTCATATCAACATTCAAAACAACACTGCCAACTTCTATAGCATTTCCGTTTGGACCCTGTTGTGTATGATCATATACAAAGTATTTTAATCTAACTTCCCCAACATCTGCCGATCCTGTACCATCTCTAAACCCACCAGCTATTACTATTTTATTATTTGCAAATTGAGACATTCCGAATGATTGTTTGGAATATTCTAACCTTTTATCAACATCCAATGATGTGTTTTCTAAAATATATTTTCTGTAGAAAAATTCTTTAAATGTCATAATATTATTTATATATTAACAGAGTTCATACTGATACTGGTTTATTAGAGTTGGTTGGAACTAATGGTTTAGATATTGATGGCCCTTTAGTGGGTTTCATATTTGTTCTTCTGCCCCTTTCTCCATCTATTATTCTCTTAACTTTTACTGCTAGTTCTGAAATATTATTAAATTGGAAATGATTTGGGTAGTCATGAATACTTGGACTTAGTGTATACATATCTCTTTCAGTTTTACCAGTCTCCCAGTCAAGATCAAAGTTATCACTATTCACACTGCCTGTTGCTGTCATGGGTTTAGAAAAATCGAAGGGGTTTCTTTTAATTGGTCCACTACTCTTTCCAGTATTACTATTCTTAAAATCTTCTAGTGTTGGTTCCTTATCCCAACAAATTACATCCATATGAATTAGATATCTTCTATTTTTATAAATTATAAAAAACATATCTTTCATCTTACAGTGAGCATCAGTTGGACAGAACCACCAGTCTCCAACAGATAGGCTTGATATTCCCAATTGATTAGAGTAGCTTCTATTATCTTTAGTTTCTTTTGTTATTATCTCATCCTCATCCAAATCAAAAACAACACGAAATGCCCCAACCACTTGATTTTTATAATTTTCATCATCAGTTTTACCATCCCATCTTTCCCTGATAATATTATACAATTCACTAAATTTCATAAAGATATTTACCACTCTATAAATACTTTTATGAAATTTAGTGAACTGCTTAAAATTGTAAATGAAAACTTTATAGAAGAAATAGATTTAGATTTTACAACTGATGCTGTGGACAAAGCAGCACAGTACATATTTGCATCACTCTGGGCAGACTGGATAGAGCAAGAAGTTCCAGAAAGTGATCCTAACTATGTAAAACTTGGTGGAAATGATATATTAGAAATAGCACCACCATACACAACATTCATGAAAAGGGGGGATGCTGAAAGACTAGAGAATAAAATTTATGGTATGATAGAATCTTTTGAGAGTGCTAATGGAAAAGATTTAAAACATTTATACTCTAATGCACTAATTGTGGATGGTCAGAGTATAGATGACCACTATGAGGAGAGTAGTCCAGAAAATTTTGTGTTCTTAACTCTTATGAAAATGATTGGAAGTGGAATAGGTTGGACTGATAATCATGAAGACCCTGGATACAAACACCCTTACACAGAAATAAGTTACCTAGAATTCCCAGACAGTTTCCAAGAAATAGAAAATCCAGAAGATGAGGAAGATGAGGAATTGGAAGATTGGGAGCTTGAAGGAGAAGACTGGAAAGATGGAAATTACTCTACTGGTGATGAGTGGAAAAATCAATAATACTATGACAGACAATTTTGATAAATTTTTTAGTTTTCTGTTAGAGAATTTAAGGGGTGATTTATTTCGAAAGTCAAAGGGAAAATTTTCTAATAAACAGGAGAATTTTCCTATTACCAACAATACAGAATTATTGCAGAGAATTTATAGATTGTTTCCATTAGCTGTTTCTATAGATTTAGATAAACAGATTAATAGAGGAATAGTAAAATCATCAGACCCGAAATATCAAGACTATAATTTAACACAATCTCGTAGTGGTGCATTAGAGGAGAATTGGTCAACAATGTTGTTTAGAGGTCATAAAGTATTAAATCCTTTTTCCAAAACTGGAGATGCAAAGTCTAAGGGAAATGGAGTTTATTGGGCAAAAGACCCTAACACAGCACTACTCTATGCACTAAACCAATCTTCTTGGGGAACTTCTGGTCAACAATATTCTAATATTATTCAAAGAGCAACAGATTCTTCTGTAAGAGGTGATAATATTCAAAAACAATTTGCATTTGGTTATTTAACAATAGCACAACCTAAATATCCCGAAAGATTGAAATGGTATAAAAATTTCGGAGTGGAAGATGAAGAGAAACAAAATCAACAAGCCATAAAGGATGCCAAAGAAAAGCATATGAGAGAAACACCTCATCTCACATTTAATGGTTTACCTACTAATCACAAACCCCTAAATGTTTATGGGAGAACCAAAGATGAATGGCAGAGAGAGAATGAGAGACAACAACAATTTAATAAAGATGACCCATACAAATTTGATAGAGAGAAAGCAGAGTGGATGAAGAGAAATGCACAATCTGGAGTTCCCTACCAAGGTTCCAGAGTAGCATCAGATGCAGAAACAGTACTGTCTCCAGAGGAAGTAATAAAGGTGAGAACATATCTAGTCTTAAATAAGAATTCTATGATTTCAGTAGAAAATATAAAAAAATATGACCCTGTGCTATACAATGTGTTATTAAACGATTCTCTATAAATAAGTTTATGAATTTCAAAAGTTTTTTTAAACATTTTCTAGAAAGTAGAGAAGTTATAAATAATATAAAAAATAAGAATCCCTCAGAGATTTGGAAAGTTGCACAAGACATGAGAAAATATCCTGGAGACTATCCTGATTTGGATGCTGCTAGTATTATTTCACATAATGATTCTACATTCAACTCTTCTGATTACATTATTGAAAAAGGTGACTATTATATTTTTAAAATGTATCCAACTGGTCCTTTTAATAAAATCAAAAAGAGTGAGGCAGAAATGATATATACTGATGTAAAAACTAAATACGGGGTTTT
>Ga0181356_1000158_pt1 | contig 28039 bp, 34 predicted proteins | sample Fa13VDMM110SN_FD_130104 | JGI IMG/M metagenome (GOLD analysis project Ga0181356, IMG submission 130104) | Freshwater viral communities from Lake Michigan, USA - Fa13.VD.MM110.S.N | ecosystem: Environmental > Aquatic > Freshwater > Lake | place: USA: Michigan | collected 2013-09-24 | reverse complement strand
GGTGCAAACATTAGTGAGATAATGTTGGTTTATACAGAAATGTATAAGTTTAGGTATTTACTACGCTCAAACCTTATAAATCATTTATTTATGTACACTAAAAGAATTGAGTACAGTCCTAATTTTTTCACAGTCTTAAATTCTATTTTATCTCCTAAAAAGGAGATAAAAGAAACACCTGCTATAATAAGAAAAAAAATAGCAGTTAAAAAGCTACTTTATATTGAACTTAGAAAAAAGTTCAATATCCCTAAATACAGGGATATTATTGAACTCCCAAGAGGATTGGCTTGGGAAGTAATATCAGAAGTAGACGGTAGCTATGGAAGAGTATTAGTGTCTGGAAAAGCACTATATTGCAGCTATACTCACAGAAGCGGATCCTGGTATGTTATGACACCAAAAAACATAATAGACGCTGTAGCTGTAGAAGAGCAGCTTACAAAGGAGGAGAAAGATCTCTATAGATCTCTCTGCGGAGAGTATAAAGATTATTGGAATAGCAAAAAATAATTGTTGAGGTTCCCCAAACAGACGTAAGTCTTAGTAGGGGACCTCTTTTTTATTGTGTTTTTTACTCGAAATTTACGGACATATATATAACATTTAAGGTTACATATTTGAAAAAATATCCCTACAATCATTAGACTGTAGGGATAATGAGCTAATAGTTTATGTAAAATGGCTTCCTTGCTCAAGGGAAGTTGAAAACTGCATAACATAGTATGCTCTGTGCCTTTCTTATCAACTGTTTATCCATATCGTAAGGCTGATATGGCAGTTTAGTCTAGGTACCTTGCCCGACTAAAGACAGATGTGGTGAGATATACTCTGGCCTTAATATAAGCGTTTTAGCTTATCACATCCAATATTATAAAGGACAGCCCGTAGGGCAATATATAGGTAAGCAAGTCACACTGAACCAAAGTCTTTGTCAATGGAGTCTTTGCAATTCTACTTCCATGGAGTTCTGAACAAAGATCAAGTCTGAGGATACGAAGACTTGAGATTTGTGAAAGGATGGAAGTAAGTTTTGTTATCCTATGGTATAATGTTTTTCTCTACAATGTTATGATGTAGACTATGCTTATAAGATGTATGGGGGTACCCCATGTCTCTAACTCTTGGGGGGGATCATTGGTCTATACCCAATCACCCTCTAATGAATAATCAATTTTTTCTAGGAAAAAAATTTTTTTTATATTCTTTTTGTATATATAAAAATAATACTGTAAATTTGAAATGTTTAAATCTAACATATGGTGCACGAATGTAATATTAATAGTAGGACTATGGACATTGAGACAGCAGAAGCATTAGGTATAGAAGATCCTGGTACATGGATACCTTTTATTATAGATATGGATGAGATATATGCTGCTAAAGAGATGACGCATGATACTGCTAACAGTTGCACTGGTATATTGTGTTATGATAATGAGGTGTATTTAATTGATACTCCTTTCACTAATTTTAAGAAAGCATTTGCAAAACATAAAAACCAAAAAAATGAAGCAACAAGAACCATCTAGAGTTGAGATTATTAATTTTTTAAATGAGTCATTAGAGATTGCTGACCTAAGATCTAGGTTGCAAAAGTTTAATATGCAGATTGCACAGGATAGAGCAGAGGAGTTGAAGGCATTGATATTCATTAGTCAAGTCACCAACCCAAAAATGGAAGGTGATGTAGAAGAACATGTTATTACAGAAGAGGACATCACTAACAATCCTGATTTAGTTAATGAAGGTATTAGTGTAGGAGATACTGTCACTGTGCCATCATTAAAAAGAAAACTGAAAAAAGAAACACCAACAAAAGAGTAGATATGGCAGTTGTTAACAACGTAGAGAAAAAAGCCAAGATAGAAAACAATGCTGCCATTAAATTTCAGATAATGACACATTGTTTTTTATCTAACATTGTATTAAGTAGTTCAGAGATTGATTGTATAGCATTACTTGCTAGTGAGGGAGAACAAGATTTAAATTCATTTTGTAATAAAGCAGCAACAACATTTGAAGTTTTTAAAAGTGCCCAAACTGTAAGAAACACTTTAGGTAAAGCTGAAAAATATAATCTTATTGTAAAAGAGGGAAAAAGCAAAAAAAAGATTTATATTAATCCTGTAATGAAAATACAAACTAAAGGTAATATATTATTAGACTATAAATTTGTTTCTCTTGAAGCCATTTAAAGTGAGAGACTTACTGCCTAGCTTTGCTATGGAAATAAATGCTCCTGTTGATGTGGTGCAGGCAGTAATGTCTCTATATTATAAATGTGTTCGTAAAAAATTATCTGAGTTAAGCACAGTGAATTTGCAATTAGAAAACTTAGGTACATTTTATATTAAGGAAAAAGCATTAGATAAAACTGTTATAAATTACGAACAATATATAAACAAACTTTCAGATATTAATATTAAAGATTATGAAACCAAGCTTGATGTTAGAAAAAAGATTGATGCAATGGTTCATATGAAATCTTTACTTGATGAAGAAAGACAAAGAAGAAGATCAGTAATAAATAAAAGATTTAACAATGAGCTTACAGAAGAACATAATTCAGATATGGAAGAGTAAAGGACAAATTCTTGAAGGTATTACAAACAGTATATTTAAAAAAGAAGATGTTGAAGAAATTGCAAAAGAAAGAATGAACATTTGTTTATTTTGTGATTTATATACAGAAACTGACACTGGATGTATGATACCTGGTACAGCTCCTTGTTGTAATCAAGACTTAGGAGGTTGTGGATGTTCTTTAAGTTTAAAAACTAGATCTTTATCTTCAGAATGTCCTAAAGATTATTGGAAAGCTGAACTAACAGAAGAAGAGGAAGACAAATTAAATGCAAAATTAAAATTATGAGTTTAATATTTAAGTCTGAGAATCATGAATATATTTCTTCTGACACTGATAATATTAATTGGATAAGTGTAACAAGTTTTATATCAAAGTTTAAACAACCATTTGATAAAAATTCTATAGCATTAAAATCATCTAAAAGTAAAAAGAGTAAATGGCACGGACTCAGCCCAGATGAAATTAAAAATGTATGGGAAGCAGAATCTAATAGAGCTACAGATTTAGGTACATGGTATCATAACCAAAGAGAAAAAGATTTATGTTCTCTTAATACAATTGAGAGAGATGGAGTGGTGGTAAATATATATCCTCCTATAGAAAATAATGGTGTTAAACATTCACCAAATCAAAAGCTTACCGAAGGTGTTTATCCAGAACATTTAGTCTATTTAAAATCAGCAGGCATTTGTGGTCAGTCTGATTTAGTGGAAGTGATAAATGGAAAGGTGAACATCACTGATTATAAAACCAACAAGGAGATAAAAACTGAAGGGTATGTGAATTGGGAAGGTGTAAAAAAAATGATGAATCCACCAATAAGTCATTTAGAAGACTGTCATTTGATGCATTATACATTGCAGTTGAGTTTATATTTATACATCATCTTGAAACACAACCCTCGTTTCTCTCCTGGTAAATTAACAATTCATCATATTATTTTTGAAGAAGCAGGAAGGGATAAATATGATAATCCTATTACAGCTCTTGATACAAATGGTGATCCTATTGTTACAAACATTGTACAATATGATTTACAATATTTAAAACAAGAAATAATAACATTAATAAATTGGTTAAAAGATGCTAGAATTTAAACAACCTATTCCTGTAATTGTAGAAAAAGATAAAGTGGGATATGCAATATATGTCACTGATGGTGGGACATTTGAAAATGATATATGGTGTATTGTTTTGTGTGATGGAGGTAATGTAAGACATTATAGAAGTGACCAAATAAAAATACATTCTAATGCAACATTAGATTTAACAAAATAATGAAAAGTTTAAAGATAGGGGATAGGCTTTTAATTGTTTCTGATAAAATTGGAAACAAACTTTTAGCAAATGTAGAAAAAGGAGAGATAATCACTATTACAGGTTTTTCAAAGGATGGTAAAATCATCTATCATAACAATTCATTAGCTCTTCCTTATAATAGTGACATATATATAAAATTAAACAATGATAAGATTATTTGATATACAGAATGGAAAAGCAATAGCAACAGAACATTGTTATACACTTAAGTTTCTTAAAGATATAATGGATACATATCCTGAAGAATATTTGCGTATCTATTCGTATTTATTTTATATGACTTGTCCTAATCCAGATTTAAATCCTTTCTTTGATGTACCTGAACAAGATAAAGAAGAACTAATATTAAAAGAAATAGATGCTGATTTTAGTACAGATGATGATTTAATTGTACATGCACTTAAAACATCTCATAAAATGTATGAAACTCCTACATATAGGGCATATCAAGGTATTAAAATATTTTTAGATAATATGGCTAAAAGTTTAGCATCTGAACAATTAACTTTTGGTAGAGATGGATCATCTCAAGCTCTTCTTAGAATGGCAGAAAAATATGATGATGTAAGACAATCATTTAAAGGAGTGTATAAAGACTTGATGGAAGAACAACAGTCTAGTGTAAGAGGTGGTCAAAGATTAGCATATGATGAACAATAATTTAAAATAAAACAACATGGAACATTTAAGTTTTGGTGAACAGTTGATAGGAAATGCGTCAGATTCATTTAACATAGCTGAAGATTCAAGAGTGTTAAAAGCAAAAAGATTATGTATTGAATTAGCTAATTTAGTAGAAGAATGTAGAATTGATTCTTTTGAAAATGGAACATATAATTCTATTAGACAACTTCTTACAGAAAATGCTTTTTGTGAAATTGTAAAAACACAATTAAATGTAGTGAAAGTTATTACATTAAAATAATTAGCAGGTGAGTTGACCGAGTGGTTAGGTTACGGTCTGCAAAACTGTAAACATAGGTTCGATTCCTATACTCACCTCATATAAAAAATTACTATTGAATAATTTTATAGAAATACCTACATATAAAAATGGTGAGTGGTCTACAACAGAATTTGAAACAAGAGAAGAGTTTAGAGATTTTCTTGTAACATTATTTAAAGAACCAGGTAAATATAATTTTGATGAAACTACATTAATATTTAATGCTGAAGGAAGAAGATTTCAAAAAGATAAATTTTATTGTGAAGCTCCATTAAAAAGTAAAGACTTTATTACATATTGGAATGACCAAAAACTAAAATGTAGAAATGGAATAATTGTACATTCAGACACTGATACATGGTTTTTATCACGTGATTATTATATGTGGTTAAATTTTCTTCCTATATATGATAAAGAAGAAAAAAGATTTGACTTTGCAAAGGTGAGAGATGCACAATATCACATGGCATTATATGAACATATTGCTGAATTATTTTTTATGCATGCTGTCATATTAAAGAAACGACAAATTGCATCATCATATTTTCATATGGCAAAACTCATCAATCAATATTGGTTTGAAGAAGGTGCTGTATTAAAAATTGGTGCCAGTTTAAAAGATTATATAAATGAAAAAGGGTCTTGGAAATTTCTTAATGAATATAAAAACTTCTTAAATGAACACACTGCTTGGTATAGACCAGCAGAACCTGAAAAAGTGGGAGCATGGGAACAAAAAATTAAAGTGAGGATTAATAATAGAGATACTTATAAAGGATTAAAAAGTACAATAAATTCATATTCATTTGAAAAAGATCCTACAAATGGTGTGGGTGGACCTGTAACATATTTTTTTCATGAAGAAAGTGGGATTGCTCCTAAAATGGATGAGACATATGGGTTTATAAAACCAGCTCTTAAGTCTGGTCACATTATTACAGGACAATTTATAGCAGCAGGTTCAGTGGGTGATTTAGATCAATGTGAACCAATGAAAGAATACATCATGCATCCAATTGAAAATGGATTTTATGGTGTAGATAGTAATCTTATAGATGGAGAAGGTACATTAGGAAAAACAGGATTATTTATTCCAGAACAATGGAGTATGCCACCTTACATAGATAAGTATGGAAACTCTAATGTAGAAGATGCATTAAAAGCTTTAGATGCTGAGTTTGAAAAAGCAAAAATAAATCTTGCACCAGAAGCATATCAACTCACCATATCTCAGCATCCTAGAAATATTGCTGAAGCATTTGCTGCAAGAAAAGTGAGTAAATTTCCACAACATCTTGTATCAAAACAACTACAAAGAATAAGTGATAAAAATTATTCTGTAGAATATGTTGATTTGTCTAGAAATGTAGAAGGTAAAGTGGTGATGACTCCTTCTAAAAAATTACCTATTAAAGATTTTCCTGTATCTAAAAAGGCTGAGAATAAAGAAGGTGTTGTTTGTGTATATGAAAGACCTGTAAAAGACCCAACATTTGGTATGTATTATGGGTCTGTGGATCCAGTGGGTGAAGGTAAAACCACTACATCAGATTCACTATGTTCCATCTTTATTTATAAAAATCCTGTAGAAGTAATTATAGATGAAGGTGATGGTAAAGTGAAAAATACAATTGAAAGAGATGGAATTGTAGCTAGTTGGTGTGGAAGATTTGATGACATTAACAAAACACATGAACTATTAGAAATGCTTATTGAATTGTATAATGCATGGACAATAGTGGAAAATAACGTAGCATTATTTATACAATATATTATATCAAAAAAGAAACAAAGATATCTTGTACCAAAAGATATGATATTATTTTTAAAAGACATTGGTGCAAATAGAAATGTTTTTCAAGAATATGGATGGAAAAACGTAGGATCTATTTTTAAGGGCACTATTTTATCTTATGGTATTGAATATCTTAAAGAAGAACTAGATCATGAAACATTACCTGATGGTACAATTGTAAAAACAATTTATGGTATTGAAAGAATACCTGATCCTATGTTGTTAAAGGAAATGCAAGCTTATCAAGATGGTGTAAACGTAGATAGACTTGTATCATTTTGTTCTCTTGTTGCATTTGCTAAAGTGCAACAATCTAACAGGGGTTTACAAAAAAGAATTGAGACCACCAATAAAAACTTGGTAAATTCAGAAAAAATGACTAAATTAAAAGTGAATCCTTTCAGACATATGGGACAACCTTCCACAACTAGGAAGATAGCTAATAAACCAAGTATGCCTTTTAAAAATTTCAAATGATACACATATACACCATTCAACTAGATAATGATTATTTTACAAAAACAGTATCTAGAATGTTTTTAGGTGATTACGTCATCACCACATCAAATGATTTTATAAATTAATTTATACAATGCAAGTATATAATGCACTAGATCTAAAAGCTGGTAAAAAAACGTCATACAATAAAATGGGTACACTCACCCAACCTATTCAATTTCTACCTAAAAAAGAGAAAGATGAAGAATGGGGAGCATGGAATTGTGACTGGTTAGAATGGCAAGGTATTAAACAAATAAGACGTAATGCTAGAAGACTTTTAAAAAATTATAAATTAGCAAAAGGTATAATTGACCGTAGTGATTATATTATAGAAGATGATAATGAGTATGCAGATTTAATTGAAACTCTTACAAAAGAAGATGCTTCTGCATTAGAATTAAAGTTTTATCCTATTATTCCAAATGTAATTAATGTATTGACAGGTGAGTTTTCTAAACGTACATCTAAAATTATGTTTAGAGCTGTTGATGATATTTCTTACAATGAAATGATGGAAGAAAAAAGAGGTATGATAGAACAAACTCTATTAGCAGATGCTGAAAGAGAAGCTGTTATGAAGATGATTAAAATGGGTATGGACCCTAATTCTGAAGAAGCTCAACAAGCTCTTAATCCTGAAGCTCTTAAATCATTACCAGAAATTGAAGCCTTTTTTAAAAAAGACTATAGATCACTTATTGAAGAATGGGCAACACATCAACAAAAAGTAGATGATGAACGTTTTCATATGTATGAGTTGGAGAACATGGCATTTAAAGACATGTTAATCACTGACCGTGAATTTTGGCATTTTAAAATGAACGAGGATGATTATGAAATAGAACTATGGAATCCTCTTTTAACATTCTATCATAAGTCACCAAGTGCCAGGTATATATCTCAAGGCAACTGGGTGGGAAAAATTGAAATTCTCACTGTATCTGATATTATAGATCAGTATGGATATTTAATGACACAAGACCAACTTGAAGCTCTAGAAGCTATATATCCTGTTCGTTCAGCAGGTTTACCTTTAGGCGGTTTACAAAATGACGGTAGTTATTATGATGCCACTAGATCTCATGCGTATAATGTTGAAGGTCCATCTTTAGCTTATAGACAATTTTTATCTACATATGAAAATATGCCTTACAATGGTGATATTGTACAATGGATATTATCTGAAGGTGAAGACTTTTTAGATTATGGTCCTACACATATGTTAAGAGCTACAACATTGTATTGGAAATCTCAACGTAAAGTGGGACATCTTACAAGTATTAATGAAGATGGAAGTATTACACAAGATATTGTTGATGAATCATATCAAGTTACAGAAAAACCAGAATACAATACACAATATGTTAAAAACAAAACCAAGGATAATTTAATTTTTGGTGAACATATAGATTGGATATGGATTAATGAAACATGGGGTGGAATTAAAGTGGGTCCAAATAGACCAAGTTTTTGGGGGATGAACAACCCAGGTGGTTTAGCACCAATGTATATTAATGTAGGAAAATTACCATTTCAATTTAAAGGTGACAACACTATATATGGTTGTAAACTACCAGTGGAAGGTTCAGTGTTTTCAGATAGAAACACAAGATCAGTATCTTTAGTGGATTTAATGAAACCATACCAAATTGGTTTTAACATTGTAAATAATCAGATTGCAGATATATTAGTGGATGAATTAGGAACAGTAATTTTGTTAGATCAAAACTCACTACCACGTCATTCCATGGGTGAAGATTGGGGTAAGAATAATTTAGCTAAAGCGTATGTAGCAATGAAAAATTTTCAGATGCTTCCTTTAGATACATCAATTACCAATACAGAAAATGCACTTAATTTTCAACACTATCAAGTATTGAATTTAGAACAGACACAACGTTTGATGTCAAGAATACAACTTGGTGCTTATTTTAAAAATCAAGCATTTGAAAGTATAGGTATAAGTCCTCAACGTCTAGGATCTGTTACAGGTCAACAAACAGCTACAGGTGTAGAACAAGCTGTTGTAAATTCTTATGCACAAACTGAACATTACTTTATACAACACAGTGATTATTTAATGCCTCGTGTGCATACAATGAGAACAGATCTTGCACAATATTATCAATCTAAAAACCCAAGTGTACGCTTACAATATATGACAAGTACCGATGAAAAAGTAAATTTTCAAATGAACGGTATTAATTTATTAGCAAGAGACTTAAATGTATTTGCTACAACTAAAAACAATCATAGAGCTATACTTGATCAACTTAAACAACTTGCTTTACAAAATAATACATCAGGTTCTTCAATTTATGATCTTGGCAATATTATCAAATCTGAATCTATTGCAGAACTCACAAGTGTACTTAAATCTGCTGAAGACAAAGTTAACGCTATTAGACAAGAACAAGCAAAACAACAACAAGATTTAGCACAACAAGAGATACAAGCTCGTCAAGCAGAAGCTAGAATGAAGATGGACTTTGAAGCTCAAGAAAATGAAAAAAATAGACAATCACAAATATTACAAGCTGAAATTAGATCTGCTGGATATGGGTCTATGATGGACATTAATGAGAATAAACAAAGTGACTATCAAGATGCAATGGAAAAAATAAGACAACAAGATAATTATCAAGAACAAATGAACATGCAACGTGAGAAAGAAGTAAATAGAATGACCATTTCAAGAAGTCAAAATGATATTAAAGAAAAAGAAATAAACTCTAGATTACAAATTGCTGAAAAACAGTTACAAGTGGCTAGAGAAAATAAAAATAAGTACGATAAAGGAAATAATAAGAAAAAATAATTTTTATAGCATTATACTATTGATTTTTAATATTCATTTTTACATTTTTAATATTTATTTGAAATAATTTTGTATATTAATAGTGTACATAAACCAACAAAAATATGAACCAACAAACAGCCACTGCACAAACAAATGTGCAACAAATAGATCTTGATATTGATTCTCTTTTTTCAGGAGCTCCTGGTGCTGACAGCATTGTAACACCAACACAACCAGATGCAAAACCAAACATCTTCAGTAAAGCAAATACAGTAGATTTAGGTTTTTTAAATCCTGACTCAAAAGAAAGTGCATCTGATACCAAAAGTACAGAACCACAAATTACACAAGAAGAAATCAAAGATATATTAAGTGATGTTGATGAGGCATTGAGTGATGAAAAAACTTTTGGTAAATCTAAAACAGATAAATCTGGTTTAATAGACACCATGAGTAAATTAATAGATGATGGTTTAATTATTCCTTTTGATGATGAAAAGTCCATGGAAGATTATTCATTAAAAGATTGGAAAGAACTATTACAAGCAAATTTTGAGGAGCGTGAAAAAGTTGTAAGACAAGAAACACCTCAAAGGTTCTTTGAAAGTCTACCAGAAGAATTACAATATGCTGCTAAGTATGTAGCTGATGGTGGACAAGATCTCAAAAGTTTATTTTCTGCTTTAGCTCAAGTGGAACAAGTGAGAGAAATGGATCCTGAAAATGAAAATGATCAAGAGTTTATTGTAAGACAGTACATGCAAGCAAAAGGTATTCCTGATGAAACAATAGATGAGGACATTGAAACATGGAAAGATCTTAATAAACTTGGTACAAAAGCAAAGCAATATAAACCACAATTAGATGAGATGCAAGAGCAAGTGGTTAAATATCAACTTGCAAGACAAGAAGAACTTCGTGAACAACAACAAGATGCAGCAGATGCATATGTTGGAAATGTTTATGATGCTTTGAAAACAGCAGAAGTAAATGGTTTAAAACTTGATAAAAAAACTCAAGCACAACTATACACAGGTTTAGTGCAACCGCAATATCCATCAATAAGTGGAAGACCCACTAATTTATTAGGACACTTATTAGAGAAATATCAATTTGTAGAACCTAATTATCCATTAATTGCAGAAGCATTATGGTTGTTGTCTGATCCTGATTCATATAAAAATGAATTAAAAAAACAAGGTAAGAATGCTGCTGTTGAACAAACAGTGAGACAATTAAAAACAGAACAAAACAATAAAATTGCAAGTTCTGTTGCTGAAGAACCAGAAACAAGAAGTCAAAGAAAAATAGTGAGACCCACAAATATATTTAAAAGATAGAATAATAATTTAAACAAACAATTCGTATGGCAACTCCAGTTTTAAACAATGGTATATTCCTACGTGACACCAGCTACAATGCTAGTTCTCATGTAGACTCTTACCACCTTGTTAACATGCTAAAGAGTGCTGAACCTATGGATATGGGTCCAGTAGATCTTTGGGCAATGGCACAAAAGGTAGAAATGCCTTTGTATCAAATGTCTAGCTTTGGTGGAAAGAATGTAATTAATGTAGATAATGCTCGCGGAGAGTACAAATGGCAAATTCCAGTTTCTCAAGATCTACCTTATGTAGTTGAGAATATTGAATCTAACAATGAACTTGGAGCTGATGGCACCACTTTCAAAATTAAATTGAATAAGCGTACTTTTGGTCATGGTGATATTGTCACTTATGATAAGTACAATGGAGTGGAGCTTTATATTGTACCCACTGATGACATTGTTCCTGTTCCAGATGGTGTTATTTACACTGTTCAATTGGTGAATAATGACAACACTAAATTTTTAGATGCTGGAAAGTATTTAAAAAATGGTACTAAGTTCTTCCGTAAAGGTTCTGCAAGAGGTGAATATGGTGAAAGATTCTCTGATATTGGAGCATATGGTTCTGGATACAGAGAGTTTTATAACTTCGTAGGTGGTGCTGAAGCACACGTACACTATTCTGTATCAAGTCGTGCTGATTTGATGATGAAGGGTGGTTTGAAGCAAGATGGTTCTGTACCTGTTACAGAAATCTGGAGAAACTTTGACAAATCTAATGATCCTGCTGTAAGTAGCTTAGAAGGTCTTGCTGCTAAAATGGGTAAAGAATATGTTAAGAAAGCCATTGAAGGTGGTACTCTTACGCGTACTTTCTTAACTACTATGGAAGCTGCTCACTTAACAAAGATTGCCACTGACATTGAAACATATTTGATGTGGGGTCATGGTGGTAGAGTGAAACAAGATGGTCCAGATGATATCAGATTGTCTGTAGGTCTTTGGAAACAATTGGATAACTCATACAAGCGTATTTATAACAAATCAAGTTTTACATTAGATTTGTTTAAGTCTGAGATATTTAACTTCTTCAATGGTCGTGTTGAATTCAAAGGTCCTGATCCAAAACGCAAACTTGTTGTACAAACAGGTATGGGTGGTATGAGAATGGTGAATGAAGCTATTAAGCGTGAAGCTGTAAACTCTGGTTTAATTATCAATGCCTCTGAAATCGGTGCTATCACTGGTCAAGGTATGGACTTAAACTTTGGATATGCTTACACTAGTTATGTAATTCCATTCTTAGCTAATGTTCAGTTTGTATTGAATCCAGCTTTTGATAACGTACACACTAATGATATTGAGAATCCAATCATTGATGGTTTCCCATTGAGTTCTTATAACTTCATTATTTTTGATATTACTGATAACACTAACGATAACATTTATTTGTTGAAGTTAGGTTGGGATAACCAATTAAAATGGTTCTATCAGAATGGTACTATGGACTATATGGGTCGTACACAAGGTTTCCAATCTAGTGGACAATTCAACGGTTATAGAGTATTTATGACACAAACAATGCCAGCTATTTGGGTGAAAGATCCAACTAAAGTGCTTAAAATTGTTATGCGTAACCCTATCACTGGTGGTTCATTCTAAAAAAAGATAACACTCAGGTGTATATAATGTACACCTGGGTCTTTTTTATAAAAAATAAAAATTAATAAAATGACAGGAAAAAACAAAGCTACAATGGGTAACAATGTTGTTGTTAAAAACCCTACTAAAAAAGAATCTGTGGTAAAAGCACAAGCTCCAAAATCAGCTGTACCAGCATACAAAGGTGGTGGTAAAGTGATGGGTAAGAAAAAATAAAAAAATTAACCTGTTGTATGCATACTAATTAGAGGGATTGCAACCCTCAACAGGTTCTAAAAATAAAAATATGATATCTCTTAAAAGACTTATACAATTACCTAAATCTCCTGAAAGAGCTATTGAACAAGCTTACTCAATTGCAGAAGCTGCTGTTGCAAGAATAGCTCATGTCAATAGACTTAGTAGAGATATAATGGATATTAAATCTTATGAATTAAATTGTAATGAGAATTCATCTGGAACATTAAGAATATCTTCTAAAAAGGGTATTGTTGATGTAGTTAATTTTGAGGTTGGTACTAATACTTTTGATATATATTTACAACATCAAGAAATTGAGGCAGATAGAGAAAAATTTTATTTGCAATTAACTGTTTACAGTAGCGGTATAGCTGTACCAATTATATATGGTAGAGGTATTTCCACTGATTTATTTCATATACAAATTGTTGATGTAAAAGACAATCAAAACTGGGGAGACTTATATTTTTATTATGAAATTGTTAAAATAGACTAAAATTATCAGAGTGTTTCTGAATAATAATACAAAACCAAAAAACCAACATGAGTAGTGTAACTATTGTGGAAGGATATCCACAAAATAAAAAATCCAGTATAGCAATTAGACCTTTTTTTGAACAAACAAGATCTAACATGGGACTTGAGAAATACGGATTATCGCTCTTTGATAATACATTTCATGAAGAACAACTTGCTTGTTTAGAAATAAATGGTATTAATAGATATGTAACAGGATTGAATGAGTTTTCTCCAGATGTTAAAAATTTAGGAGATGAAGAACAAGATGCTAAAATTAAACAAATTAGAATTATTGTTTCTCAACTTGAAAAAGAATTAGCAGCTAATGTTGTAAGACCAGAAGATCCAGAATTTTGGAATAAGATAAAACTTTTAAAACCTGATAATGATGAGTTTTGGGGAAGAATTAGAATAGCTTGTGGTAATGAGCCTTTATTTCTAGAACCAGATAGAGATCCTTATGATCTTATAAAACTTATTGCTATTGAGAATGGTGGATTTTCTATTGTAGCAAAATCATTTGAAGCAGCTAGAAAAATGGCAACACCTCCAAAATTTTATTTAGATAAATTAGAAAGTACAATTTCTACTAAAACTGAATATAAAAAACTTAGAAATAAAGCACTATCTGAACTACAAAAACTTTTTGATAAGAACACAAATAAGTTGTTTTATGTATCAAAAATTGTAGATACAAATAGTTCTCAATATAAAAAATCTACTCCTACAGATGTAATGTATGACAACATGGATAAATACATTAATGGTGAAGGTGTAGATAGTAATAAAAAACGTACAGCTGAAAAGTTTTTAGAAGTTGTAGGTTATGATATGGAATCTTTAAAAATTAGATCTATTATAAAAGATGCATCATTTTTAAAATTAATTGCAACACGAGCTGATGGTTTTATTTATCATTTAGAAAGTGGTACAATTCTTGGTAAAACACCATCTGATGCATTAGAATATTTTAAAAACCCTTTAAATGAACAAATCCTAGTGGATGTTCAAGGAAAAGTAGAAAAATCTTGGCAAAAATAAATTTTATGGCAAAAGAAATGATTAAAAGAGCAGATGGTACTAAATCTCAAAGAGGTCTTTGGGATAACATTAGAGATGCTAAAGGATCAGGTAAAAAACCTACTCCTGAAATGCTTAAACAAGAAAAAAAAATAAAATCTAAAAACAAGTGATATGGCAAAAGGTAAAACACCTATGACTCCAGCTGAAAAAAAATTTGCAGCTATTGCTCCTCCTAAAGACAAAATTACTTTTTCTGATAAAATAGCAGGTGCAAAAAAATCATCATCTAAAAAGAAATAGTTATGGCAAAAACTCCAGCTTGGCAAAGAGCAGAAGGTAAATCACCTAGTGGTGGTTTAAATCAAAAAGGTAGAGATTCTTATAACAAAGAAACTGGTGGTAATTTAAAAGCACCACAACCAGAGGGTGGACCAAGAAAAAAGTCTTTTTGTGCTAGAATGTCTGGTGTAGAAGGACCAATGAAAAAACCTAATGGTGAACCTACAAGAAAAGCATTAGCTTTAAAAAAATGGAAATGTTAATATGAAAAACACTCTTTTAAGAATAAAATTTCAGCAAAGACTTAATAAACTTGCATCATTTGATTATGATAATATAGAATGTTGGCAGATTGCTGAAGCATATAATAAAGCTCAAAGAGAGTGGTTTAGAAGACAAGTGCATGGTTTAAATTCAAGAAAAGAAGCTTCTGAACAATCATTAGGATTGATAGATGATTTACAAAAATTTGTTACATCTTCAGAACTAAAAGGAGAAAATAAACCATTATTTTGTGAAAGTAAAAACATTCCAAATGATTATGTTTATTTTATTAAAATAGGCATCACTGGAAAAAAAGATGAATGCAAGGGTAGACATTTTAAAATATATTTAGCTGAAGAAGCAAACGCAGATATTCTTTTAACAGACCCTTTTAAAGGACCTAGTTTTGAATGGGGAGAAACATTTGCTACACTAAGTAATAATAAATTTAAAATATATACTAATGATGATTTTCAAGTAGAAGATATATTTCTTTCTTATTACAGAAAACCACTTGATGTAACATTTGATGGTTGTATCAATCCTGCTACAGGTTTAATTAACACAGATCAAATTAGTGAATTTAAAGATGATATTGTAGAATTAATTATTGATGAAGCTGTTTCTATAATAGCTGGGGATATAGAATCAATCACTCAATATCAAAGATCACTAGCAAACGCACAAAAATCAACTTAATATGCAAAAATTACAAAGACCTAGTATATTTTCATCATCTTCAAATACAATGAGTTCTATGCCTTCACAAGATACATGCGGATTATGTATGCAAACAGCAGCTTTAGCTCAAGATATGTTAAATGCAGTGACTAGTCTTCATAGATTGCATTTAAAAGTGACAGGACTTGGTTCATTTGCAGCTCATAAAGGATTAGATTATGAAGCTTTTGGTGGACATGCTGATGATCTTGTAGAAGGTTTTCAAGGTGCTGCTGAAAAGATATTGGATCTTCCTAACACTGCTCCTTCTGAACTTAACACTGTAGAAGAAGGATTGGATTTTCTTAGAAAGATGTATGATAAAATTTGTTCTTTACAATCTGTTATGACATATAGTGAGATAGTAAATGACTTAGATATGGTTAAGAGTACTATCAACTCCATAAAATATAAATTACTATTTCTAAAATAATTTTTTTTTAATTTAAATTTGACAACTATGTATTTTAATCACGCCTTTAAGAAATCGTTTCTATTAGGACCTAATGGAATCACTAGTGGTGCATTAGCATTAATTACTGCTAATAATCCTACAAGTGCTTTAACAGCTGGTCAACTTGGTCTTTTCAATGCAAAAACTTTTTTAAGTTTTACAAGTGCTCCCACTCCTAACACTCCGTTTATTTTAGCTCAAGGATCTTATTTTACAAATGATAAAATCGGACCTTACCATGGTGGTTATCAAGAGTCAATCAAGTCTAAAGTAATTAATCCAAAGTACATTAGTAGAGTATTCACTACTACTTCTAATGCTCCACAACAACACATTAAAGACATTAGTGTTTGTAGCATGGAGTGTGGAATGAATTACAATTTACGTATTGATTTGAAAGGTAGTCCAGCATTGCGTTTTTTATCACACAACATTTACAAAACAGTTTCTGCATACACTGGTTGTTGCACTGAGGATTGTTCTGCAACTTGTACTGGTGCTATTGTAGACCCTACAATTGTAACAATCAATTGGGCTAAGTCAATTGCACAAGATCCAATTTTGAAGGATTTTATACAATTAAGAGTGTATGATTGGAATGGTGTATCTGTAGCTAATCAAGCTGACTACTCTACTGTAGAAGCATTTGTTGCTGCATTAGATGCATATAATTCAACAACTTCAGGTTGGGTGGCTGCATACACTGCTAATCCTGCTACTGCTGCTCTTTCTCAGTCAAAATTACGTTTTACTGGTGCATACGAAGACACTAAATTTGGAAACTGTACATTCCGTATCACTGATCATTATGAGTTGCAACCAATTAATATCTTGTTGTCATTAACTGATACAAGTGGTGATCCTTGTAATGTACAATGTGTAACAATTACAGGACAATATAATTTTTCAGCTGCTAATCCTGCTGGAACATATGTTGCTGAAGTACAAGTTCCAAGACAAGCACAAGGTGTAGGTAATACAGTAATCAGAGATATGATTTTGTCTAATCGCTATCGTCAAGAAGCATTTCCTGATGGAAACTTCACTGATAGTTTAAGGATGAGAGAAATTGAAGTGCCATCTGCATTACGTAATTTTAACACTGATGATTTGTATAACTCTGTTAACATTTTACATAGTGTTCCACGTTTTAACAATCCTACAGGTACATTTGATAATGATCAGTATTTGTTAACAATTTGGATAAAAGCTGGTGTTACATTTACCACTTTTACAACATTGTTACAAACAATCTTAACAAATGCTGGTAATGGTGTTGTTATAGAAACAACTGCTGCTCCGACCACTACTACTACCACTACTGTGGCTCCATAAACATTAAATTAACATTTTAAATAAAGGGTAGGATAATTTCCTACCCTTTTTTATTTGGAAAAATGCGTAAAATTTAGTATATTAATATTGACAAGTTATACGTTACTTTTATAAATTTGCAATATTATGTCAGGATATGCACATCAATTATTTTTAGATATACCTACAGTGAGTAATTCTGAAATTTTAAGAATTACAGATGCTTCTATATACACTAACAAATTACCTATAAATTGTGCCACTTTACAAATTACTTGTCCAGGTTTTAATACACCTGTCACTATAAATGTAATAAGAGATTTTAATACAGCATTTAATGCATGTGCATTAGGTTTACAAACAACAGATTGCGGAAATACATCTAATGTACTTCCAGACGGTATATATATTATTAGATATTCAGTTTCTCCTAATGATCAAGTGTATGTAGAATATAATCATTTAAGAATAACACAATTTTTAAATAGTTATTATGAAAAGATGTCTGATTTAGAAATTTCTGCATGTGAGCCTACAGCAGATGTTAAAAATCAACTTGCTGAATTAAGACTAATAAAAAGTTTTATTGATGCAGCTAAAGCTAAAGTGGAGTATAGTCATGAAAATAAAGAGGCTATGGATATTCTACAGTATGCTCAAAAACGTTTACTAAAATTAGATTGCAAACAGTGTAATTATTAAAAACCAAACATATGAATTGTCCTAATTGTGATGCAAAAATTACTTGTGGATGTCAAAAAAGAGTGGCATCTGATTTAAAAGAAGTGTGCTCATCTTGTATAGACACTTATGAAAAAGAACTTTTAAAAATTGAAAAAGAAAAAATTTTAATTAATGAAAGATTTTTATAGTAAAAGAGAAAAATATTTTTGCAACTATGCAGACACTATATCAGGAGTATTTAGAAAAATACGATATGGGGTTTCTGAATGTTGTCCTAAAAAAGATTTAGACCTCATTACTATGAGATATGAACTTGCTAAATGGCAATCTAACTTAGATTATTCATTATCTATGTTGATAAGACTAGATACAAAATGGGAAGCTTTTATGATTAATGGTACTCCACTTACATGTTTAAATGTCAATATTATTAACAATTCTGCTGAATCATACAAATTTGATCCTGCTGTATCTACTTGGGTGATTAATTATAATTTACCTTTTACTCCTAATGTAACCACCACTGATTTATCAGGACAAGAAATACAAGGTACTGTTCAATATATCACTCCATCTATAATCCATATTATATTTAGTTCTCCTGTTTCAGGTTGGGCTTATTTATCATAACAATAACATTATGACTAAAATAGTTAAACAATATTACCATGATATTAGTATAAATAAAAATCAACTATTAAGTAGTAGATTACACAATTTATCATCTTCTGAAAGAATAATTTTAGGAACCACTTTAACTATTGATGATAAAGGATTTCAAGTGTATGATACTGATTATTTAACACCATATTGGTGGAGTGGTAGTGTATGGTTAACTTCAGGTGGTGCTGTTACTGGAATAGGGATACAAAATAAAATAACTAAATGGGCAAATACTACAAACTTAACAAGTTCTAACATAACAGATGATGGCACCACTATAACAATTGATTCAAGCATAACTAACATAAAAGGATCAAATGACTTACTACTTTCTACTAATTTACTTTATGTTAAATCTAATAAAGATTTATTAATATTAATTCCTACATCTCAAATTAATCCATCATTTGGATTAAATCAAAATTTCAGAATAGGATTTGGGGCAGATGGTACAAAAACAAGAAACACTGTCTTAGGAAGATTTGCATTGGGTGATATAAATAACATTAATAGTAATACTGCTGACTGGAACACAGTAATTGGTTATCAAGCTTTAGGAGTAAATACATCAGGTCCTAATAATGTAGCACTTGGTGCTCAATCTCTAAGATTTAACACTACAGGTATTTCAAATCATGGAATTGGTTATCAAGCATTATATAGTAATACAACAGGTAATTATAATGTAGGCGTGGGTCCACAAGCGTTGTTTCTTAATGAAATAGGTAGCTATAATGTTGCTATAGGTTACATGGCAGGATTTAATGATTTCCCTTTAAGAGGATGGAAAAATACAAACAACAATGTATTTATAGGATATAATTCTGGTAATACAGGAGGAACAGGTAGTATTGGATTTAATACATTTATAGGTTCAAGTACAGGAAGCGGTATTGAAACAGGGGCATACAACACAATTATTGGTGCTCAAGTAAGTGGTTTGTCTGGAAACACATCAAATAATATTATACTTGCGGATGGTCAAGGTAATATCCGTTTTAGGGATAATGGGGTAGATACAATCTTATCAAGGTTAGTAGGTGTAGGTACAAGAATGGTGGTTGTAAGTGCAGCAGGAGAGTTATCAACACAAGCAATAAATATAGGTAGCATTACTGGTTCAGGTACTTTAAACTATGTCCCTAAATGGACATCAGCTTCAGCTATTGGTGATAGTTTGATTTATGATGATGGAACAAATATAGGAATAGGCACTACAACACCATCACATAAACTAAGTGTTAATGGTGATGTAATATTTAACACTGTAAAAATAGGATTAGGTGGTGGTCAGGTATTAAGAAATGTATCAATTGGTGATACTGAAATTGGACAATCAAGTGGAAATAATACAGGAGATTATTTATTAGCAATAGGTTTTAGACCATTAAGATCTAATACAACAGGAAGAGCAAATGTTGCAATTGGGAACGAGGCACTGGGTTTAAATACAACAGGTAGCTATAATTCAGCATTAAGCATTCAAGCATTACTAAGAAATACTACAGGCAATAACAATACAGCTGTTGGTGTATTTTCAAATATTTGGAATACAATAGGTTCAAATAATATTTCTATTGGATATGCATCAGCTAATAGCATCAATGGTACATTTGGATTAATAAGCGGTAATTACAATATATATTTAGGTGTAGAAAATTATGCAGGAATAACAACAGGAAACTATAATGTTATCATTGGTAGTCGAATTCAAGATCTTTCTGCTAATCTTTCAAACAACATTATAATAGCTGATGGACAAGGTAATATAAGAATACGTATTAAAGAAACAGGAAATGTTTTAATTGGTACAAATACTGATACAGGAGTTTATAAATTAGATTTAAACGGAAATATAAGAGTGAGACAAGTGAGCGAATATGCATCAAATGCAGCAGCAGTATCAGCAGGGCTAATTGCTGGAGCTTTTTATAGAACAGGAGAATTTTTAAAAGTAGTTTTTTAAAAAAAAGTCATTTTTATAATTTTGGTATTGTCTTAAATTTTATGTATATTATATTGTAATCAGATATTTTTTGTATTAAAGAAAAAACGTTTTAAATAATGATTCCTACAAAATCAAATATAAATAAAGAAAGTTGTTCTCCTGTATCATCTAATTGTGTGATATGGCAAGGACCTGACTTGTTGTGTATTAATTTATGCACTGGTGATTCTGTATCAGAAGTAATATATAAACTTGCAACAGAAATATGTGATTTAAAAGATCAACTAAATCTTACTGATTTAGATTTAAAATGTTTAGTGGACAATTGTATAACATGTCCTGATCCTGAAAAAACATTAGGTGTTGTTTTACAACTATTGATAAATAAAGTATGTGATTTACAAGAAATAATTGATTCATTAACAATTGGTAGTACATCTGATGTAGAAGTGAGACTAGCAAGTTGTTTTATTGCTGATTTTACAGATTCTAATGGAGATATTACAAATCCAGTTTCTGTATCAATTTATGTACAAAAAATTGCACAAAAAATATGCACTATATTAAGTAGATTAAATGATATTGATGCTACATTAAATGGTATTGATAGTGCAATTACAAATATAGATATACGTTTAGATGCATTAGAAGCAGCAGGTGTTATTAAAGTGACTCCTATTTGTTCTAGTTCACCAGTACCTAAAGATATAGACGATGCATTAATAGGACTGGAATCTTCTTTTTGTCAATTAAGACAAGCAACAGGTTTACCCACTGAAATTTTATCTTCCATCACTAATAATGAATGTACACCAGTTGCTCCTGCAACAGTGATTCAATCATTAGCTGATCCAGCTGTAATTCTTTGGACAGGATCATCAAATTCATTAGCTCAAACTTTAGAAAAAATTTGGTTATCTATATGTGATTTAAGATCTGCTGTTAGTATAATTCAAGATACTTGTTGTTCTGTTAACTGCGATGATCTTATAGTGGACTTTGATGTAGTGTTAGATTATAATGCAGAAGCTGATGAATTTAGTTTAGTATTTTATTTTGGTGAAAAAACAAATATTCCAACAACATTTCGTGATTGTAATACAACTTTAGGAACTAAATTTACAATTACAGATGATTTAGGTCATAGTTCTACAATTTATATTAAAATTAGAGAAGATATTTTAAATGACCCCACTGCACTAACAGATGGGTATTCTGTTTTACTACCAGGAAATATAAGCACAGATGGAACAATTAATATTGATTCAAATACATGTATTACAAATGGTACATTGAATTGTGTAAAATGTATCCATAAAGAAATAATTTATAATTCTGCTTGTAATTTCTGTCAATTGTGTGTTACTGGTACAACAGGTACAGTGGTCGTAGTTTATGATGATAATGGTGGTGCACAAGGATTTACATCAACAAATACAACAACAATTAATCCTTAAAATTATTAAAATGGCTATAAAATCAATTGTATTAAACATAGGTGAATGTCTCACTTTACCAGATACATCTAGTGTAGTTTCAGTTACAGTGGATGGTGATGGTCAGATAACATCTGATTGTAAAAACCTACCTAACATATCAAGTTATGTTTGTTATAGATTTACATGGGAGAGAGATGCTGGAGGTTCATTTCAAGACGCAAGATTCGTTGATTTAATCATTGGTGATACTGCATTTCCTGTACCTAGCAATTACAATGGTTATAATAGTACATTGTTAGCAAACTGGATTAATGAACAACCTCAAACATTTCAAGGATTAGTAAAAGTGGGATGTCATAATATTTGTAGTGGTACGTATATTCTTAAATTAAAAATACCATCAGGTTTATCAGCACCTCAACTTAAAATATTTAATCCAGCAGGTTCAGGTATTCCACTCTATTCTTATTTAATAGGTGTACTTGATTCTGATTGTAATAGCAACAACTGTTGTCCATAATATTATGAATAATTGTAACTGTATACATACTTGTAATTTTAAAATAGATTATTGTAATTATCCAATTCTTTGTGATGATTATGATTGTTCTAATCCAGAAACATGTGTTCAAATGATTCCTTCAGATTGTGTTACATACGAGGGTACATTATTTGAACAATATGGATTAGAATCTGGTGTAACAGTCACTGAAATTATTCAAAAATTGGTTGATTTAATATATCCTGATTGTAATACTATTACAACAACAACAACAGTGTTGCCACAATGTAAAGCATATTCGGTTACAAATTTCTATAGTGAAACACCAGTTGAATATACATATGTAAATTGTTCAAATATAGCCGTTACTCCAACTCCTATAAATTCAGGAGATACTGTTGACATATGTGCTCTTGAAGGAAGTGTATTTTCTATTAATGGATATATAGTTGATAATGGAATTTGTGAATTATAATTAAAATATTTTTAAATGTCATCATGTTATTGTCAATATGAATGTTCTTGTCAAAGTGTTCCTATTACAACAACTACAACTACTACAACAATTTGTCCAGATGCAATATTTTGTGATGAAGTGTATGATTTAAATTGTGTTGTTTATAGTGGATGTGCAGACACATGTCCACAAATCAACACTGGTGATTCTTTAATTCAAGTATTTTTAAATATGTTTAGAATGATAAACGAATGTTAATTAAATAATTGATAAATGAGTTGTTATAATTGCGGTAAAATTCACATAGAAGAAAGATGTCCTCAAGGATATACATCTACTACTACAACTGAGGATCCATCTTTGTGTCCCCCAGCTCCCGTTTGTGAAGATTTATATACATCTCATTGTATTTATTATTCTGGTCCTAATTTAGAATGTGCTAATGTATTTAAAGGAGACACTGTAAATACAATTATTAGCAGATTGTTGGTTCAACTTGAAAATTGTTGTTTACCAACCACCACTACATCCACCACTACTTCTACTACTACCACCACTACAACATCTACAACCACCACTTCTACCACCACAACTTGTCCAATACATTATTTAATTTGTTGTTCGTCTTATAATTCAGAAGAATTACAAATAATAGAAGCACCATGTAATATTCCACAACTTATATTTACTCCTTGGGAAATATATACAGATATTACAAATGGTAGTCTTCAAAACTCAATTACATGGGTGGTTGCTTCATATTCTGATATTGTTAGTTTAGGTTATGTCGGTGCAAATAGTACATATATTCCTAATTGGAATCAAATGTTGTGGAGTGGCAATGGAGAAAATACATTACTAAACACTTTGATTAGTTGTAATGCTGATACAGTTTATAAAAAATGTCCTGATCCATTAATCACCACTACATCCACTACATCTACTAGTACCTCTACCACCACAACAATAAATCAACAATGTGATTGTTTTACAATTACAAATTTAGAAACTGAATATAAAGGATACGAATATCTTTTTTCTTATACAGAATGTTTTACAAATACAATCAACACTGTATATTTAGATTTTGGAGAAACGATTAGTTTTTGTGGACAACCTAATACTATTCTTACTACTTTCCCAGCAGATATTTATAATAATGGAGTATGTGGAGAAACATGTCCTCCAACAACAAGTACAACATCCACTACAACAACTGTAGCTTGTATAGAGTATAATATTTATAATCCATTTAATCAGGATACTTATTATCAATACGTAAAATGTAATGGAGATATATCTGATATCATCACTTTATTACCAAATTCATGTGATACATTTTATAGTCAACCTGGTGCAATTGAATATAGTCCTGGTTTAATTCTTGCTTTAGGACCTTGTTGTAATTGTATTACATTAATATCTGTTTCAGGAGTCACTGAGTTTACTTACACAGATTGTGAAAATAACAATAACACTGCATCTGTTAATCAAGGAGTAAATCAATTAGTATGCGGGGGTGATGTTACAATTGAAACTCCTACTGGGGCATATGTTGTTGGTGAGAAATGTTATGATTCTGGATCTGACTTTCTATGTATTACTACAACGTCTACTTCTACAACCACTACAATTCAACCTTTAGTTTGTTCTTATTGTGTTTCATACACTGTATACAATCCAACATATTCTAATTGTACAGTATTTTATACAGATTGTGACGGTAATCCTAGACAAGAAGTTATTGAAACTAATAGAACTGTAAATTTGTGTGTTTGTATAGGAACCGTACCTTATGATAATTGTTTAGGTCAACTATCAATACTACCTTTTGGATTTTGTGATGGACCATCACCTTTTACAACTACCACTACTACCACTATTATTATAACCACCACCACTACAACTATTAATGCAGATTCTTGTTCTGCATGGGATATAACTGGTGGAAGTACAGGTACAACATGGGAATATATACCTTGTTATAGTCAAATACCTGTACAAGTAGACTTAGGAATAGATCAAGCATTAAATGGTGTTTGTACAGTTGATAGTTATGGTATGGTGCGTATTAGTGGATTAGGAAGTAGTGCTAATATCGGTGCTTGTGGTGCAGTATCACCAACAACTACTACTACGACACAACCTGTAACAACTACTACAACCATACCTCCATTAACTTGTGAATATTGTTTTACATTTAATGTATATAATCCTACAGTGCTTGGTTGTTATGTCTACTATACAGATTGTTATGGTGAAGAATTAAATAGATTCATGTTACCAGAAGAAGAAATTGATTTGTGCGTTTGTTTTGGTACAATACCTTATGATGGTTGTGGTTTAACAATTACACCTATTCAATTTTGTACTGTAAATCCAACAACTACCACTAGTACATCAACAACTACTACTGTGGTACCTACTACCACTACAACTACTACGCTTAATCCTACGACAACTACTAGCACATCAACCACTACTACGTTAGCACCTACCACTACTACTATTATACCAACAACCACTACTACTACTTTAAATCCAACTACTACTTCAACGACTAGTACTACAACCACTCTTGCTCCTACAACAAGCACTACTACTACATTATCACCAACTACAACAACTACCACTATAGCACCGACCACTACTTCTACGACAACTACTTTGTCACCAACTACGACTAGTACAACAACAACATTGGCTCCAATAACCACATCTACTACTTCTACGACAAGTACTACATCGACAACAACTTTAATACCTACTACAACTACTACTACTATAGCTCCTACAACTAGTACAACAACGACTATTGCCCCGACTACTACTAGTACAACATCTTCTACAACAACATCAACGACAACAACTGTTGCTCCTACAACCACAACGTCTACAACAACGACTACAACTATAGCACCTACAACAACGACTACATTAGCACCTACGACTACAAAATCTACTACAACAACTATAGCACCTACGACTACTACAACAACGACTACAATTGCTCCTACAACAACGTCTACTACGAGTACTACGTCTACAACTAGTACTACTTCTACGACAACTACTGTTGCTCCAACTACTACCAGTACAACATCGACTACTAGTACAACGACATTAGCACCTACAACAACTACAACAACAATTGCTCCATCTTATGCGTTTTGTATGGGATATTCGCAATTTACTGATGTTGGTGCTTGTGAAAATTATTTTACAGAATGTGCATTAAATTAAATATATAAATGGCTATTATTTATTCAGATTGCTCCGCATTAGATGTAAGTTGCAGAATCTTTGATGATCCTGAATTAACAATTCCTTCTCCTTTAGGATATTATTCTGATGGAAATAAAATATATAATGCAATTAGAGAATTTAATACACAAAATACTATACTTGATCCATGGTTAGATTGTGCTAGTGTTGACCCTAGCCCTGGTGGAGGTGGAATTATTGTTACTACAACAAGTACTACTATAGCTCCTACTACTACTTCTACAACAAGCACTACCACTAGTACAACAACTACAGTTAAGGCTTTACCTAACATTTACATAGGTTCAAATCTTAAACTTTGGCTGAGTGCAAAACAAACGGAAAGTTACCCAGGTACTGGAACTGCTTGGACAGATTTAAGCGTTTATCCTGCTACCAACGGCAGAAATTATACATTGAATGCTACTCCATCTTTCACAAATGGTGTTATGAGTTTTGCAGGAACTAATTTTGCGGATAAAACTTCATCAACACCTGCATTCGTTGGGAGTTATCCATTGACAATATCAGCTTGGTTTATGATTACAGAAACAACATGGAATGGTATAGTAGGATGTAACACTACAACAGGTTTTGACAATCAATTTAGTTTTAGGGTTCAAAATTTCAGTAATAAATTTGAATTTCATATTGGAAAAAATGAAAACTTTAGTGTAGTAGATGACACTGCAATAACAAACGGTGTTTGGTATAATTACACAATAGTTAGCACGCAGCTAGCCACGCCAGGGCATACTAATTTAAAAATGTATAGAAATGCATCATTAATTAAAGATGTTACAAATATGTCAAATGTTACTTATCCTAATGCTGCTGGTAATATTGTAATTGCAAAAAACTTTTATCAAAGAAATCCAGGTGATTATTTAAAAGGTAAATTAGGTGATATTTTAATATACAATGAAGCATTAACCCAATCACAAATAACACAAAATTATCAAAATATACAATATATATAATATGTTTACCTTTATAATTTTTGAAACAATAGAGATTGACAAAGTTAATATAAATGAGGTGGAAGAATCTGAAAAAAGATTGTTTATCAAAAGTTTAGATGGAAATTTAACTTTTGTTAGATACACAACAGAACCATCATTTATAAAAGATTTAACGACTATTCAAGGCTATTACAACGAAGAACAAATTTCAAACATATTAACAACCTCACCTTTATGGAATCCACGATTAGTAATTTTTAATTAAAAACAAACAATATGAATTTTATCAAAGGACTTTTATTTTTAGGAGCAATCATTGGACAAATTTACATTTGTGAATTTACAAATTTAAGTTATGGATTGTGT
>Ga0181356_1000157_pt1 | contig 28060 bp, 13 predicted proteins | sample Fa13VDMM110SN_FD_130104 | JGI IMG/M metagenome (GOLD analysis project Ga0181356, IMG submission 130104) | Freshwater viral communities from Lake Michigan, USA - Fa13.VD.MM110.S.N | ecosystem: Environmental > Aquatic > Freshwater > Lake | place: USA: Michigan | collected 2013-09-24 | reverse complement strand
ATGGCGTCTTCTGCTCAGTTTAGTCAAGCAGCAAAAAGAACCATGTATGGAGCTGACATATTTGGAGCTTCTGTAGACACACTTTCTTTGGCAATACCAAAAAGAAAACGTGAACATTTTAAAGCAATGATTAACGCACCAGAAGAAGAAAGAGATAGAATTCTTTCAACATCTAGCAGACTTGAAAGAAGAATCTACCAAGCATCTTGGGGTAGAGAAGTAGAAGCAAGACCAGAACTTGAAGAGTATTTTAGCAGACACGAACTCCCAAGTGCTAACTGGGAAGGCTGGCACCCAAATACTAATATGGAACATGTAAAGATAAAAATGGGACAGTCTATGGGTATAGAGATGTCTCAAATGGGTTACTATCCTCAACAGGTAAAAGAGGCTAACCTGACTAACCCAAGTTATCCAGTCTTTGACTCAAAGCAGGATGATAGAAACACCGCTGCACAACTTCGTCAGTTGATGTCTCAAAATGGTATAAGCGGAAGTGTAATGCCAGTCATGAATCAATTTGGTTCTAATTCCGCTGATATATCTGGTGGTCTCATAAAGAGTTTAGTTTTTTAAGGTAGTAAAAAATGCAGATAAAATCAAATGTTGATATTTTTAATGCTTCAATAAAAAGAAGTTCTAAATTTTCTGGCCTTATAAGAGCTGAAATAGATCCTGATTCAGGAGAAGTAGTATTTAGAACTTTATTTGATAACTATATTTTTTCAGACATAGAACGTGCATCGGGTAGCATACAAGCATTGGGCCTAAACGATCTTAGAGCTTTCGATGCAGCTGGAGAAGCTACACTGGGAACTAGACAAGGTCTTACTCAAGTAGCTGACAAAGCAAAACTTATTAATGAAGCTATAAGAAATGCAGATCCAATAAAAAGAGATTTATTACGAAGGCTAGGACTTGAAAGCGTACTTGATCCTGGGGCAGAAGTTGGAATGACATATGCTCAATTTAATCACTTAGGAAAAGCACAAAATCTTAAAAGTTTATTAAAGAATAAATTCGTACAAAATGCTGGAAAAATTAACATTACTGACGAAGGAGCTACAGTAATAAATTATAATGTTGGAACAGAGCTACTAACTTCATTACAAGCAAAAGATCTAGAAAATGCACTTGGTCTTGGAGATTTAACTCCATCTTTTGTTAGGGACGTACTAAGTGGAGATTATGGAAAATTTGGCAAACTACCGAAAAGAATGCAAAGCCTTTTGTCCCCTAGAGGCGTATCAATTTCTGGCGATGTATTAGGAGATTTAACTGCTAAAACCTATGTTTATGACGATGTAGAGTTGTTCTTTAAGTCAATATTTAATCCAGAAGATGTTTCTAAAATAGATAGATATTTAATGTCTGCTGGCATAGATATGACTGAAGGAGGCAGACGTAGATTAATGAATGCATCATTTGGTGATCCTAAAGGTAAAGCATTATTGGACACTTACAGTGGGTCTTTAGCGGAGCAGTTAAGTGAGATATCTCCTGGCTTAACTAGAGGACAAATATTTAATGATTTAAAAAATATGTACGCTTCAGGTGGAAGTAATTTAGAAGGTCTTAATACTAAAATAAAAGATATACTAGAGAATGATAAATGGTACGATGGTTCAACAGCAACTCCAGATCAAAAAAAATTTGCACTAAGCATAAAAGCATCTATTAAAGAAGTAGAAAGAATGCGAGATGGAGAATTTATAGCAAACCTTAATTTTTTAAAAGAACAAAAAAAAGCTTTAATATTAGAAAAAAATAAATTAACAAACTTAGGTCGACCAACAACGCTAGAGGAATTTGCTGCAATAGATCACTACACAAGACAGATCGATGCCATTGATTCAATGGCAAAAACATCAATTGGGACAGGAAAAGATAAAAGCTCAATAGCAAGATGGTTTTTTGGTGAAGGAACTTTTTTGGGAGGTATGACTACCGAAGGAGCTATGGGTAAGGGCGAAGCAGCTCTTATAGATTTTGCAGATGATCTACCAACAGAATTTAAAGGCATTGCAGCGTTAGTGCCCCTAAGTGCATTAAAGACAGAAGTTACCGCTAATCAATCCAGCATACTATTTGACGTAGCTAAATCAAGTAAAAACATAGTATACTCAGATCCTTTAATGCTAGCTTATGACTCAGAATACATGAATAGCCCAGAGCTTAGGCAAGCAATTAAAGAAAACGCTAAACAAAAAATTAAACTAATAGAAGATTTTCAAAAAACAGGAGCTCTTCCAGAAGAAGCAAGAGAAGCTATTTTTTCTGATATAGAAGACGAGTTAAGATTTGGTCTTTCAGAAGATGCGCCAGTTAAAAATTTAGGAATAAAATTTAGTGACTTAGCACCAGGGGCAAAAGCATCGGTATTAAGAAATAGACAAGAAGTAGACATGATTAGCCAGATGCTAAAGGCTGGCGTGCCGCCACAAGACATTCCACAACTATTATCAAGAGTTACTAATTATTTTGCTACGCAAGCTTATAGAATGAAGGGAGACCGAGTTGACTTAGCGTTGCCAGACACTATGAGAACAAGCTTAAGAACATATCAGTCTAGACTAAGAGCTGGAGATGGCGTGAAGCTTCACGAAAAAGTTAGCGTTAAAGTATCTAAAGAATTGGCACAATCGCCTAATGCAGCACTAATGGGGTTATCAAACGGAGTTGGAGAGGCTAATTTTCTTCAGTTTACACTTCAGGGAAAAACTATGATGATGGCTGGAACTGCCGCATCGTTATACCACAATGCTTTAGGAACCTTTGACTTAGACGATAGTGGTGTTGACATGATGAGCACCTTTAAGGACGCTGATGGTAATAACAGAATGGCTTTCATGATTTATCGCCAACCAACTGGTCTTCAAGAAAAAATATTTGGACAAGCTAATCTTACTCATAATCAAACTCTAAAAACAATACTAGAAACCAAACATGGAGACTTTAGAGGTTTGATAAACGATCCACGAGCAATATACTCTTTGTCAGTAAAGGAAAGAGAAATTTTATCAATAGCTGAAAAAGTTATGAATGGAGAGCAACCGAAGATAAAAGAATTGGGTTACTCTTCAGCTGATATAGAAAAAGTCTTAATTAAATTAAGAATCACTCACGGAAAAGATCATGGCTTCAAACCATTAAATCAGATACTATCAAGAGATTTAGACCAACTAGTAGTCAATCAATCTGCATCCGCTTTAGGAACAAATAATGTTATGGCTCATCTAGTAAGTGGAAAAATTGATCACGCAAGCTATATGAAGTCACTTAATTTGTCTCCAAGCTCTGCTCCAATGTATAGTCAAGGAAATTTCATAAACCTTATTACAGATGAGGTTAAGGCAGACCAAGAAGCAAGGTTTGTTCGAATATATAATGAGATTATGGGTGGTACATCTTTTACTACAGCAAAAGATATTCTTGATGACGTAGACAGACAAGGGGAAGGCTCTGTCGCTTACATTAGAGCATCTTCAGCAGTTCGACTTATGTCAGACGAAATGATGAAAGCAGCCCTTCCAGACGTAAATAATACATTAGGACTATACATAAACAGGCAAGCGGCATCTGTAGCTATATCTAGTCAAGTTGATCATATACTAAATAATGAACTAGCTGGAGAAATGGTAGATGTTACACTGCAGGACGGAAGCTCTGTAAGAATATCTGTATCAGATTATGCAAAAATGAAATACACTGCAGCCATTATTCCTCCATCGGAAGCGGTTGACGCAGGAGTAAACTTAGGCCAAATTCTTAGTATAGACGAAGAAGGCATAAGGCTAAGAATGAGTCAATTAGATCAGATAGAAAACGCACAAGCTCAATTTGGTCAAGCACTAGGCTTAACTACTGGTCAAAATATTGCAATTAACGAAGCAGCTGCAGAAAATATGTTAAATGATGTATATAGAAATTTTCCAGAATTTACAGATGCTGCAGGAAACGTAAAGTATAGAGTAGAACTTGGATACGCTGGCGAACACGCATTGCGTCAAAAAAGTAGAAGTCTTGGCTTTGTAAGAGCCAGGCAAATTGCTAAACAGATAAGAGAAACGGGAGTAATTGACGAAGGATCCTTAGCTGGTTATGACCCTTCTCTTTTTGGCGAAACATCTGCGTACGCAAGAGCTAAAGGAAAAGATCTAGAAAAAATTGTTCAAATTTATATAGATGAAATGATACACGGATCGACTACCATAACAGACCCAGTAGAAAAAGCTGCAGTAGATCAGTACATAAGCGAGCTTAATAGGATGACCGCTAAAGAAAAACTAGAAAAAATTAGATTACAAAAAGGAACCGTAGCTTTTAATGAATATGCAAAGACCGCATCTTATGATGAATTTGCAACAGAAATAAGAGAAACAGTAGATTCCGCAGAGGCATTAACTAAAAGAAGAGCAAGACTTGCAACTAATGTAGGTGCTCCAACCCCAATAGCACGATACAACGACTCAGTAAATAACCTTATTGAATCACAAAGAGGTTCTTTAGATGAAATAGATCGAATTATGAAGGAAGGCATGAAAGGTTCAGCCGGCTCCGATGTAATGAAATTATATCATCAGCAGAAAATAGCTGCTACATTTTTTCAGGGAATATCAGGAATGGTTGCAAATGTTCCCGGTTCTAATGCCTTAGATATTACCGCCACACTTCAAAGCGCATTAAATGCACAATATGGAAGAACCTTTACTGAATCCCTGCTTCGTTCCGATGTTGCAATAGATGATCAAGAGCTAGGATTGAGAACATTGTTCAATAAAGCTACGTCTAGGGAACTTAGCACTTATGCTACAAGAACTGCAAATGAAGAAGCAATCGAACGCGTTCAACGAAGCTTCAACGCAATTAGAGGTGGAAGAACAGATGTTTCTTTAGCAGAAGTTACCAAAGATGAGGCCAAGCAATACTTAGATTACATTAAATCATATGAAAAAAAGAATAAGTTTTTACCAAGCACGTTTGATAGTGATGTCTTTGACTTTATGAGATATAGAACAGGTCGCTCACTTGGCGACCTAGGTGCTGGAGTTAAAAGTGACGCAATAGAAGCTTTCAAATACTTTAATGCTCAAGAGAACTTATCCAACCTAGCAGATGAGTTCACCACAGGAGCATTAGATGATTTGCTAATGCCAGCTAGCGACGTACCTGATAACATTAACAGAATAATAGCTTCTGATCCATCATCACTAAACATGGGGTCTTCTGTATCCAATGGAGCCTACACTAGAGTTCAAGACTTTATGGATAGCCCAGCCTTAAGACAGGTATATGAAAACCCAACAATAAGAAGAGGAGCAATGGGCTTAGCAGCCCTTGCCGTCTTTGGCTTTGTTTATTCAGCTAGAAAAGATAGAACATCTGATGAGATGTCAGGTCCACCTCTTCTTCCTGGAGGCAGTGCCTATGAGTCAGACATGCCAAAGTATATTCCTTCTTTGTCTAATTTAAAATATTTAAATCCAGTTGTTGCAGGAATGCAATATAAGATTAACGTAAATGGATCTCAAAAAGATATAGAAAAAATGCAATCTCTTACTGAGGGTGTTGTTGATGGCCCAGTTAACAGTACTATGTACAATAGTCTTCCTCGATTAGGCAATGATCCTTATCAGAATGTGGCTTCAAGGTTTTAAAGTATAACTATGATATTTGGTGCAAACAATCAGAATAAGACTCTAGCCAATTCCGCTAAAGACAGACCGCCATCAGCTGCTAAAACAATAACTGGAAATAAGATGGCTGCAAAGATATCAACCAGTAAAAAATCTTCTACTGCTTCGGCAGCAGCAGGACAAGACCAAGTAGTTAGTGGTACATCTTCAGAAGTAAGGTCATCCCCTTCAGACTTAGTCATGGGTTCTAGCGAAGGTTTAATGCATGCCCCTTCAGCCCTGCTTCAGCCAAATGGAATTGGTTATGCAAACCAAGCTATCCAAACAGCTAGGTTTAAACCAAAAGAAACATTTCAAGGAGTTAATACCAAGAATAGCTTTACTGGCTTTAAAAAAGGTGGTAATATACAAAGGTATGGTTCTATAACTGCTATGAATAGTTCCGCTCATAAAATGAATTCAAAATTAGAAGTAGAGAAATTGTTAAAGTAATATGGCTGAAGCACCTCCAACAACTCAAGATACTCAAGATAACTCTCCATTAATTCACTTTGACTACTACTTGGGTAAAACAATTGTTAATCCATTAGCACCACTACGGGCCAAGTGAAGCCGATAGTATATTTAGTAGTTTTGCTAATGCATTTGATGATTCATACGCTAAGGCTCTAGCTTCACCCTATAGTGGTAAAAATGGAATAAGTGGAGTCACAATTTATGACCTATTTAAATCGACACAAAGTGCTGCAAAACTTGACCTCAAATACAGAGCAAATGTACTAGAGCAAATTAAAAACTCTGGTCTTCTTCGGACTTATAGAAGAAATTGGTGGAATGAGAGAATTCTCTCGTTTAAAATTTGCATCAAGAGATACTCTCAGGGCAACATCAAAAGACATCAATGATCCAACTAGAGATACTAAGTGGCTAACTAGACTCATAGAAGTAAAGAACTTCTTTCAAACAGATCCAATCTCACTAGCTGTAATATACAGATCTTTCCCAAATCTTGCTAACCTATTTATAACGGCATTAGCTGCAACTGCAGACTATAATCACACTGAAGATGATGATCTAAATAATCAAACACTTATATTAAAAGAGATGTTTGAAAGCTTTGGTAAAAACAAAGACGGTACTGCAGCATTTCAGGCATCTTGGGCTATGCAAAACTTTATGACTGGGATTAATCTAGAAAAAGCTATTAAAAAAATAGGCTTACCTTCAGACACTCCTCCAGCTACTCCTGATGTATTTCATCTAAGATTAGGCGGTGCAAATTTTTATGTTCCACCAGTTTCAATATCAGTTAATACAGCTTTTAAAACAGGCAGTTTAACGGGTGGCGCAATTAGACAGAAGTCTTCTCCAAAATTTAATTCTGGTTATAGAGAAACTACAATTAACTTAAAGTTATACTTCCCTAACTATGAAGAGATATGGGGAATGTCTATCGACGATGCATCAAAGATTGTATTGAATTCTGATTTTAAGTTAGACTTTAGTACTACTGGAGATGAAGCAAAGATTGACAAATTCCTATCTTCACTAAGAGGTCTTGTTGCAGCATTTAAGTATGCTCCAATCCTTCCTATAAAAAATCATTATCTTAATTCAGTTCATGGAATTACTGGAGTAGCATTATCTTCGATGAACGTTTCTACAGTGCCAGACTATCCATTTGCACTTGTGGTTGATTTAGAACTATTAAATTTTAATCACAAACCATTCCTTCCTATGATTAAAGATTTTAATCAAGCAGTTAAATGGGGCCATTTTAGGCAGTACATGGGCAAGGCTGCAGGCGCTATGTACAACTACATTAGTGAAGAGTTTGTTCTGCAAAAAGATGTAGATGAAGCAGCAGCCAAAGAAGCGACTACAGCTGATGGCAATAAGTTAGCTACAATTGATGGCCAATACACCAATCAAAGAGTTGCAGAAGCTGCTATAGACAAAAAAGAAGCAGCCCGAATAAAAGAGTTAGAACAAAGTACAAGTTTAACAACTAACATATATAAAACATGGCAAGATGGAAAAAACTTAACTTTATATGTACCAGCAAAAATACAAAGCAAGATTTATACTCCAGATGAATCCACATTTAGAACACCAGAAGAAGTTGCTAGAACAGATGTTGGAAATGGTTTCTGGGAAGGAATACTAAAAAGCATAGGTCTTGATATAAATGAATCATCTGGTTATCACAGGGATTTAGACTCTGTTTTAGAAACTTCAAGAAACACATCTATTCCAGCAAGTAAGAAAAATAGAATTAAAAAAGTTGTTGACATAGCTATTGCAGGAGCATCCTCTAGTAATATCAAAGACAAGGTGTATATATCATTAGCCTTAGAGTTTATAGCTAAACAAAATATTTCTAATAAAGATCAAATTGAATATTTAAAAAATCCAAAACCATCTTGGGAATTAGTGCTTCCAACATCTGGAAGCTCAGAAACAAATGCCATTGTTCTTGCTGGTAAGAACGCCTTATATACAGCAACAAATAGTGCAAAAGGCGCTTTGCAATATGCTATTGAAACAGAAACAGATAAATTAGCTAAATTAAATAAAGTAGATTTTACTGACCAAAATAAAAGAAGTAATGAAGAATGGCTAAGATATAAAGAGGAAGTAGAAAAACCTTTTGTTGATCAGTTTAATCTTTCTTTGTATGAGAGATTCTTTAGTAACTCAGATATAATTTCTCTTTTAGAAGCAGCAAGAAATAGATCAGGATCATTCTCATTTAAAGAATGGGATGTACCCATGCTTCAGGTCGACTTAGATGACAAGTCAGTTATAGTTAATGCTGTTAACGTTACTCTTGGAAATAACTTAGCAAAGATGCAACTGCAAATGCAAGATGAACCTACCTACCAGCATATAGGTGGGAAAGATTCATACATAAATATATCAATCACTGTATTTGGAGAAAAAGAATTAACTAAGCTTAAAAAAACTTTTGACTTTATAAGTGGACTAGCTAGACTGGAACATGCAGCTGGAGTTATAGGATTCTTAGGTATTAAGAATATAGTTACAGCACTATGTGGAATTAAGTATGCAATGCCGCTTTCCTATAACGTAGATACAATTCCTAATTTTCCTCATATTTATAGTGTTCAATTAACTTTAGTTGACTTTGACGTTTATCAGCAAAAGCGTGAGCAGATATCTTCTGATCAACAAAGAAAATTCATAGAAGATTTTAAATCAAAAAGAAACCCATTCCTACGCTTAAAGCAAAATTGGTCAGTATTTAATGGCTATCCAGACATGCCACTACAAGTTAAGGATGAAAGTGGAAATGTTGTCGGATGCTTAGATCCAGATTTTTATTTTAGATCTTTTGAAATGTTTGATAATGATGTTGTTAATAGTATTGTAGATCCAAATTCTTATGCACTTCCAATGTCAAGCTCATTAGATGGCGATAGCATAACTGAAGGTCAAAAAGCTCTTGCAAATAGAGTAAAAGAAAAACTAATACAAAACAATGGTTCGCTTGAAGAAGTAAAAAAATATTTAATTAACGAGCAAAATCTAAAACCAGAAGTTGCAATACAGGTATTTAGGTATGCAATCTTTGATGAAGAGAATGATACTAAAGTAGAACAAGATAGCTTAAACGCTAGCGGAAACCTTTCTAATAAGTATCCAACTCTATGGAAAGATTTCATAGGAGGATTAGTGGATCAGTTTGGTGAAGAGCATTCATTTGAAGATCTTAAATTCACCACAAAGTACGGTCAATTAAGAATTGGTGACTTAGTATCAGGCTCTAAAGAACAGATGGATACATTTACTAATCTTGTTGGCAGTTCTAATTTTAACTTAAAAGAAGGTAAATTACCTTATTTTAATCCAGATGATGCAAACTTTTTTGGAATTGTTCAGTACATACCAGCAGCAGACAGTTCATCATTAAATAAAATACCAGCGATATATCAAACGCCTGATGGTGGTTTTATTCTTGGGTATGTAAACGAAGATGATGGAAATTTCTACATAGCTTCCGATAGCTTAAACATGACTAAAGACACTTCAGGAAATGTTAAGATCAACGGAGTGAATGCAGGTGTCATTTCTGATACCTCTGTTCCAAACAGGGATAAGCAGGATGTTCATACTGGCGTAACGGGAATGACTAGCTTAGATCAGTATCAGAACGCATTCAGTGCTGGTGAAACAGATAAAATAGAGTCAATCAGTACTAATGGAACCTACAAAGGGGCAGGAAAACATTGGCAAAAAATGATGATGGATACTCAATATAGAGATATATCGGGAAGAATGCTGAGAGCATTTCCAACATACATGTTATGGCTAATTGATGAAGGTGGATATTCTTACGGAATGAAACTGTTTGATAATTTCTATGGCCTACAATCCATAATTGATTTTTCTATTGTTCAATCTGAAGACATACTTGGAGACACACTTCTTCTTAGACTTTCTAACGCCTACTCAAAAATCACAAAACCAGAGTTAACATTAACAGAGATAGTTAATAGTTCATCTTCTGATGCAGTCACAGACATACCAGAAGGAACAGCTTCTGTAGTAGATGTTTTATTAAATAGATCAAGAAATTTATCAAATCATTTTGAAACTAAATATGTAACAGATATTGAAAACATTAGGTTGAAGCCAGGAGTAAGAGTTCACCTTAGAGGTGGCTATGGTGCCAATCCAAACTCTCTTCAGACTTTATTTAATGGAGTTATAACAACTGTTGCGCAGGGAGAAATAGTAACTGTTACAGCACAATCTGATGCGATAGAGCTTAGTCCTATAATAAATTCTACAAATAAAAAAGGTGACAGTGGAAAAATAGATGGAGGAGTTAACACTGGATTTTGGCTATCTGAGCCAAGAGACTTAATGATTAGACTTTTATCTATGGGTTCGTCTAGAGTTAGAGAAAGTTTTGCCTTAGCAACAAGAGGTCTTGTTTTCTCTGAAAACAAATTTGGCATAAGACACTTTGGTTCTATCCTCTATGAACCATTGACTAAAAGAGAAGAAATTCAGGCACAGAACTATAGAGATGCAGTAACTAATGGAATAAATTCTGTAGCAAAAAACCCAGTTACTGGAACTTGGAATCAAGTAGCTGGAGCAGGAATGAACGCCCTTACCGGCGGTACAGTTGCAGCAGGATTAGATAGAGCTCCAGTCTGGGGAGCAATGAGTGCTCTTTGGGCCAACTTTAGTACTCAAAGAGACCTTGAAATATTTAAAAGAAATATATATCCAGGAAATGGTATTGGCATTGGTCAGTTTATGGGTGGAGATATTGACGATGGATGGGCTTCACTTGCCGCAGTTGATGAAACTAAATTTACAGAAGATAGCTATTTAAATAGATTAACAGATAGTTCATGGGCAAATCTTATAGAAAGAGCAAATGACGAAGAGGGTAACGATGCGTCTAATACTCTATCTTCACTAACTATAGGAAATAAAATAGTTGATTCTTCTAACTCTAAAGTAGCAACAACCCTATTAAGTGGAGCGATTGCAATAGGTGCCACAGCTGCTGTTGCTACATTGCTACCAGGTGTTGGACTAGTGGGTGGAACCTTAGCTGCTGGCTCCATAGGAGCAGGAGCATCAGGCTTGACTAAAGTTTTTGCAGGAAGAGGAACGACAAACATATTTGCCACAATGGGACTTGTTTCCACTACCGACGACGATCTTTATGATGAAGTATCGTTTAGGGCTCAAACTTATATGAGATCAGTTTGGGATATGTTTCAACTTTGTGCAAGACTATTGCCAAACTATATAGTTGCCGTTAGACCGTTTGAAGATAGATCTACAGTTTTTTACGGAAAACCTCATTGGCTTTATACCTCTGGAGTTGTTCCAGTTTCTACTGGATTTGCAATAACTTCTCCTGGCAATAGCAATCCTGATTCACCTGTATACGTTTTGCCAGACAGTGAACTGTCAAAAATAATGGATAAGATTAACAAAGAAACAAACTCTGTTGCAGACTCAACAGCATTTAAAAGTTTGCAAGAATCAACTATTTCAGACTCAATTGCTAAAGCAGCAAAAGACTCTCTAAACTTTGAAGCGTTATACCAAGCAGGTGGCGCACTTAACGGAAAAATAATAAATTTTGGAGATACAGAACGAAATAAATACTACAAAGAAGATAAAGTCGTTGCAATACTTCCAACGAATAAAGGAAAAGCCCAAGTTGGATTTCACCTACCATTTGGAGCTAAAGACACAATAAGATTTACAGTACAGGAAGAGCATAAGCAAATACCTAACCTTCCTTTAAGATTTACTTATCCATTTTTTACAAACAGAATTTCTGGAGCTTTACCTTCGCTTGACTTTGATAGAATACTCAAAAACCAAACTAAGTATGAAGACTTTGAAGAAAAAATTCATAACGTAGTTGAGTTAGCTAGATTAGAAAAACAAATTATTAATGTTAAAGATGGAAAAACAAAACTGGTTTCAAAAGGTCAAAATGAAGAATATGTTTTAAATGAAAACTTTAGCTTTGCTAGTGCTATATCTTTAGTAAATGACACTCCTCAGCTAGCTGGAACAGCTGCTTATGATCCATCAGGTATAAGTATTAAAGATGGAATTAGTGGCCTTGTAGCTTCTCAGTATATAGAAATGCCACTTCCTAGAATTTATAGTGGTGGCGATTTTGACTTAATAGAAGTTAACGGAAAATATGAGTTTAAAGAAAATGCAAAAGAAATTTTTTCTGCTCCAGACTTTGCTTATGATAGGCAATTAGAATATTCAGGCCTAGATTTAGATTTTAGTGAATGGGGAATGCCAGAAACAGCAGAACAAGAACAGTTTTATATAGCGATGAAATGGCCGTATGATATTATGGCAGATAGAACTGCCGATGTTTATAAAAATGTTAGTGATGAGAAGAAGAGTGCAGCAGTTAATCAGTTTAAAAATGATTACGGATTAAATTCTTTTGACTTAACTGGAGGAGTAAATGATTATAAGGTAAGAAAAGTTCTTGTATATAATCCAGTTCTACAAAAAGCAGTCGTATGTTCCCCAGCTTATTTCCTATGGGGCGAATCAGACCCTGATGGTGGCGGAAAAATAGAAGCAATTGTTTCTCCCGATGCGGCATTTTACCTTGGAATGCTAATTAATGGTGAGGGACAAATAAACGGTTTACAAGAAAATTATCCAGAAGACTGGAGAAGTTCAGAGAACAGTCAAGATGCACCCATGCATCAAGAGAATTCATGGGAAGCTTTAGCAATGGCAGAAACTAGTCTTCCAAGTTTAATGTATACGTTTGTTCACGATGACACTCCACTTGGTGTAGTTACAAGTACTTTCAATCCTGCAACCAAATTCTTTAAAAATAAAGAAGATGCAATTGCTGGAACTTCAGAAGAGTTTGTTGTTGGGTTTGGAAACTTTACAGTAGATGAAACATATACTGGAACGGAACCTAAAGAAAATTATGTCTTTGCTGAAAGTCCTTTTCTTCCAGATGGTCGAATAGCTAAACGTAATGGAGTACAGCCAAATTCTACATATCAAAGTCCTGGTACAATTAAACTTTTAGACAAACAAGAATATATAGATACTTTAGTAGCTGGAGGAAACTACTCAGAATATTTTAGCACTATAAAAGGAACTACAGATGAAGCAGGTAAGTTAAATTTAGAAAATCTTAAGGATCTTGAAGAGGATAAACTTTATGATCAAAGAGAAAATACAGATAGCTTTAAGTCGGTATACGATCCTATTGATCCAATATCTGTAATAGCAAGAGGTTTTTATGATGAAACTTTTGACGGACAAATAAAAGTAATAGCTGGCAATGGAAGAAATTTAAAGCAAGCAGAAGATATTTGGGATCAATTTAGATGGGGCTATCACACTTACGGCTCTGTTAAATCTATTTTTGCTCAGATGTATTCTATGGATCCCGATGATGACACACAGGGAAATCCTCTTATTGAAATGTTTACTCAAAAAGGTGCAACTTTAATAATTGACGAATTTTTTGCCGACAAAAACTCAAGCAATGAATTCACTTCTTTACTAGGAGCAGACTGGCTAGCCAATGACTCAGTAACAAACACGAAGAATAGCACAATAGGTCAAGCAGTTGATGAATATGTTGACAATGGGTTTGATGGTTTTCAGAATGTAGATGGAACAAGAGGAATTAAGATAAGTGCAGATAAGGGCGTTGTAGATTTATTTAATAAGTCTATTGAGCAAAGAGCTAAATTTATTAAAGATATAATTAAAGATAATATTAAAATACTTAACGTTACACAATCAGACGGAGAAAACCTAGAACAAGAAGCACTCAATGCAGATGCAATGACAATCTCGGAACAATATTTAGCTAATATAAAAACTCCAAAACAATTATTCCTATTGCTAGTTGGTCTGTTTAGACAGAGATTATGGGCAGACCCTTATTCTAGAGCATGGCTTGTTCTTAAGCCGAATAGAAAAAGATGGGTATTTGGAGACGATAAAGAAACAGACGCATGGAGCTTTAGTCCAGTAGACAAAGCATTTCAAGCTTTTATTGACTTTAACAGCACAATATCTAAGACGGATCAAAAGTGGAAAGGATTCTTATCCGCTAATGTTTCAGAGGGAAACAGTGCTACAAGCTGGTTTTCAGGTGCTGTAGAAGATGTTGATAATTTTTGGGATAAGAATATTGGACCTATATTTACTGCATTCGGTTCTTCTCTTAGCGCTTTAGCAAACATGTTTAGAATGTCCATGATGCAGCTAGGGCAAGGTTTAAGTAAGTCAAACGACGCTACTCGTCAAGCTAACATATTAAACAAAGCATATAATGACTCTCTATACTACTCTCTTGGAAGACCCGGCACTCTATTAAGGGCTGTAGACAATCCATTTACAAGAGAGTATGGAGAGCCTGTTGTAGAGATCAGAGAACCATTTCAAAAGGTACACTACATAAGTTCTTTTAGTCATATATTAACAAACGCTATAGAAGAAAATCTTTCAGGCGTTGCAACACAAATTACAGCAGTGTCAGACGGTCAGTACCCTGTAACGGTTGCTCTCGATAAAGCAGCACCACCTGAAAGACAGGTTGAAAAAACTGTTGAGACAGGAATTTATTTTGACAATGCAAGAGGATCTGGATTCTTTGGTATTGTTCATCCGTTCTTTCATCCAATGGAGACCGTAAGAGGCATAACAAAAGCAGCAACGGGAGAACCTGATGAGCTTACTGCAAGAAGAATAGGTCTATCGCATCTAAAGGAATCTATTAAAGATGTATACAATGGGGAAATAACAGTAGTTGGAAATCCAGACATAAGACCACACGACCTAGTCTATCTGGCTGATGTGTATGAAAGAATGTATGGAATATTTGAAGTAGAACAAGTTGTTCATCACTTTACTCCAGAGATGGGTTTTGTTACTTCAATAACGCCTAATGCGTTTGTTACGGTAAATGATCCAGCAAGATGGTTTATGTCATCTTGGGTATCTGCTCACTTTAACATGCAGAATATAAGAAATGATACTAAACTTCTTATGTCTACTAGTTCAAGAAATTCATTAGTTCAATCAGATGGAACAATATCATTGGATGACTTGTCTCAGGCTTTGCAACCACAGTTAGTTGGTGGACTAATGTACACTCATGGTCACTCAGCGTTGCTAAAAGACATTGCAGCGAATGCAGCTGCAGATGCTCTTCCCGACGTTGCTAGTCAGCTTAAAGCTCAGATTAAGAATAACACAGGAGTAAAAGATGGAAGTTTAGCAGCTGCTATTACAATATCAGTAGCAGCTCCACTAGTAACTACGATAGCAGCAGTTGCAGCAATCCCATTGGGTCCAGTTGGAGTAGGAGCAGTTGTTAGTCTTGGAGCCATAGCTTCAGACCTTGCCTGGTCTGCATGGAAGTGGACAAGAGATAACGTCTTAGATCAGCACGGATGCTATGTTCAGTATCTGAACAGGAACGGTCAACCAATGGATGCAGGGCTTTCGTATAATCAAGGAATGGTTGTTGGAAAATACGCTTCTACAAAATTACTTCCTACATTAATGGGAACAAGAACTAACACAAGAACAAAAGATGGCTACACTCACATCAGAAGTGATGACCTCTTCAAGAGTATAGGCTGGAAAGAAAAAGAAATTGCCAATCTAGTAAGACACATAAGCTTAGAAAATGCAATTGTTAATGCAGAGATGTTAAAGTATTCTGGAATTGGTCCTGAAAAAACTGGATTAACTCAATCATTTAGAGTAGTTGGCATGGTTACAAGAGTGATTGACGGTGATACCCTTGATATCGTTGATGTATTGAGCGACAGAGACATTACTAATAAAAGTTTTAGAGTTAGATTTGATGGACTAGACACAGGTGAATTAGCAGAGACTGGATTCAACGGAATACTCAATGGCACAGGAGACCAGATTGTAGATTTTGGTAATTCATCTACATTTTATTTTTATGGCGCAACACCTAACTCCAACGCCGTAACCTATAATCCAAGTACTTCTGGAGGAAAAGCATTACAGTTTACAGCAGAAGCAGTTGTTGGAAGGTTGATAGTATTGAGAATTAATCCTGACTTGACCGGGAAGAATGTCATATTAACTGAAGATGATTTAGAAGCAGGCGCATCACAAAATGTTAAAGGCAATTATGCCAAATCCATAAAAAAACAAGGATGGACAGGCGAAGATAGATATATGGCTACTATTTTCTATAAGACAGATGACTCTGAATACTCCAAAATAGTCGATCAGGTTAGAGAAGTATTTAAAAAGCATATAAATATAGGAAATGGATTTGAAGAAAAAGTAACAAAAGAAATAAGTAGTTCAATTTATGACAAGTCAATATATTATAGATACTTTGGAGACATTTACAATAGCCTTAAGAATATAGCGGGAACAAAAGAAAAACCAGGAACATTAAAGAGAGTATTTAAATCAACAGGTGATTCTGATCCACTTAAAAGTATATCTCAAGATTGGGATAAAGAAACAATATTTTCTATTTTAGTATCACTGTTAGTAACATTAAAGGTATACGAAAAAGCTTCAGAATGGCCAATGAATGGTTGGGACGAGTACTATGATGATGGTTCTCCATTGACGCTTAACTGGGAACTCGTTATTAATGGTCTCGCTAAGGTATATAACAAGGGACTATTATTAAATACTAGCCCATCTCAGATACCTGTAGAAGCACAAATACCAATGCCAGTGAAAGTAATTTAACTTAGAGGTTTTATGTCATCAGATTTTAATATAAATGTAAATGATCTTTCAGATTCACAAAGTATAACTTCTAGAATAAAAAACTCTTTTTATCCAGATAATACTCAAGTCGTAAAGGGAACTTCTCAATCTCAGTCTGGAGAGTATGGAAGGTCTCTTATGGCTAGAGATCCTTCAAAGGTACTTCAGGGAGATGGGCTTTATAGAAATCCAGCATTTGTAATGGCAGGATATGAGCAAAATGTTCAGTCATCTCTTCATGCAATTCTAGCAATGGGAGCTGACATAGGAGATACTGTAAAGATTGCAGATCCAGATAATCCTGGTGGCCCTCCTCTAACTGGTACGCAAGCTAGACTAGAAATAGCTAGAAAGTCTGTGATGAGTACAGGATTTGGAGCAAGAGGTTTCGATGATGCTAATGCAGCATTTACGGCAAATGGGTCAAACCCAGTTACGGGAACTGACCCTTCAACTGGAGGTGGCAGTGACGCTTCTGGTTCTGCTCCAGGCACGAGTGGAGAAACTCATAATAGTCAAGAATACGAAACGCCACCAAACGCACAAGTTTTTAGTAACCAAAATAGAGCAATAGCTATTCTTAGTCAGATGACAGAAGGAGAAAAAGCAGCATACCTTGCAAAGGTTAATACTCTTTTGAGTAAAGCTAATTTTGGAATAGGTAGTGGAGACGCAGCAGTTTTAAGGAATGGTTTTAATTTAAACTTAAAAAAGAACGAAAAAGGTCAAGTTTTAAAAGATTTAAAATTTACACTTAAACAGTCTCAATCTTATATAGAAGTAAATGGAAAAATGGTTGGCACTAACGACCCAGTTCCAATAGACCTTATTGGTAGCGAGCACCAATGTATGATATCAGCAGCACTTATAGAGCTGCTAAATAGGCTTACCGACTCGATCAAGATAAGACGGAGACCTTGGAGCTGGACGAGGTGCACTTGGTCCTAACTTTACCTCATTAAAATCTGGCAATAGCATAACAGACCATGCATTTGGTAGGGGCTTTGATATATCTAGCGTTGTAAGTTCTTCTGGTGAATCTATTGCGTTTAGTAACCCAGTGCCAACAGCAGATGTATATCTAAAAGGTTTAAACATAATATTAGCTCAGATGGAAGCACTGCCTCAAGAAATTCACCCAGACCTAATAGTTGTAAGCGATCTACTTGCTGCCCAGCTAGGAATTAGAAATGGTTTGGAAGATGCAAATTCTGGAATTAGACTTGCTTTTCCTAACCTTGCAAAGCACACCAACTTTCATTCTGACAAGGGCCATAGAAACCATGTCCATATTAGCTTTGGAGCAAAGAGATCTGGATCTTTTCAGCCTGTAACTCCACCTCCAGCTACAGTTACAAAGAGTGGAGTTACAGAACCTGGAACCGCTCCTCCGGTTATACCAGCAGGTGGACTAGAAAAATTTAAAATATCCTATAAAACAAAAAAGGATTCTAAGCTTACTAGAGATGAAATAATGCAACTTTTGGTTACTTCAGGTCTTTTTTCAGATGAAATAGCAGCTTTGTTTGTAGGAATAGCTGAACGAGAAGCTGGTTTTCAACCGGGAGCATTAAACACAAACAGAGGTACAGGAGATTTTTCTTTTGGATTGTTTCAAATTAACCTTCTTCCTTCGGGGGGAGGAAGTTTAAAGTATCCATTAATTTATCCTACTCCAGCTAAAGTGCTTGGAGTAAAATTAGCATACAGTATAGATAGTGATACAGACGTTACAAGTCTTGGCAGCAAAGTTATCAGTTTAGCATCAAGAGAAACTACTGATGAAAGAATGTACATTCCTTATAATCAGGCACATATCTTAGCGGCTAAATATGTTGGATTACCAAAATATCAAAACGCAGTATCAAAAAATACAAAACTTAATGACTACGAATTTAGACCCTGGGGAGACTACAAGAGTGCTGTTGATGCTCCAATGGGCTCATTTACTGGAGTTAAGTACTCTGTAGTAAGAGATGTTTATCTTGCCAATACTGGAAATTCAGAAGCTAAGCTAAAGGCGTTTATTAAAGCTAAATTCAAAGATAAAAGAGCATACGCAAAATTAAGCGAGTGGTTCTCTGGTTACTATTACACTATGGCATACAAAGATGGTAACGGCACTTATGTTCCGTCCAAAAGATTACAGGATCCAAAGATCTAATGGCAATTATATATCCAAAATTTGATCAAAAAATTAATGACCAAATTACCGCAAATAGACTTCAGCAAAGCAGAAACAGACCTGCTACCATAACCTCCTATGACAGGGCTTCCAATACTGCTACCGTAATTATGGATGAGAGGCACTCAGGAACGATTGGAGACATCGTTACAAAGGTTCCGTGCCCATTCACCTACGGCATACAAGGAGTGGCTCCACACGTCGGCCAGAGGTGTATGGTGGCATTCAGAAATGACTCAGAGAGAGACCCTTACATTGTGTCATTTTTTAATGAAGAATATGATACAATTAAAACAATAAAAAACCACAAAGTAGATACCGGCATACCAAAGTTTTTATCATGATGTACGAAGAAGAACAACCTAATCCAGATAATAATTTTGATGAAATTTCAGAAATCAAAAAAAGAAAGCAATTCTCTAGCAGAGAGGTCGGGATTAATCATCCAGATAATTCAGCCTTTATGAGAATATCTGATTCTGGAGAAATAGAAGTTTTTGCAGCTCCTGGAATTGGTTTAATAATCAACCCAAAAACAAGAAGTATATCTTTTTTTGCGGATTCAATAAAGTTCTTTTGCAGAGATGACGATGGCCTTAGATGGAATAACATGTCTTTTAACCCAGCAGCTGATGCATACAATGAGCCAGCGCTTGTAGAGACTAACTCATTTTTAAACAATCCAGCCTATTTTAGGAATGCACATTATATTAATAATATAGATAATTTAGATAACGCTGAGGCACAAAACTCCACTACTATAAAAGGTAACTATGGATTGGGTGGGACTCTCCCCGCAGCACAAGTTGAGCCCACAGGCCCATCCATATCTAATTCTGAAGAGCTATTAATACTTGATTATTCAAAGACTCATAGCGATTCAGAAGTTCTTTTAATAAGAGAATTGATGGAAAATGGCTACAAGTTTTCTGATGCTGTACAAAAAGTCAGAACTGGAAACCAATTGCCGTCTAGTGATCTAGAGAATTTTCCCTGGATAGATAATGACTTGGAGTAAAAATGGCAGATTTATATTTTGATTTAAGTGGAGATTTAAAGCTATCTTCAAATAAAGATATAGCTTCTACTCAGTCCAGATCACAAAGCGATATTCAACAAATATACATCAGGCTCATGACCGAGCCAGGAGATTTTTATTCTTATCCAGATCTAGGTTCAGATATTGGAATAATTTACGGAATGCCACAATCACCAAATACTGGCGAAATTGGAAAAAGACTTATTAGACAGGCTTTAAGTAAAGATGATATTTTCTTGGGAAGAAATATAACAATAGAATCAGTCCCAACATCTAGAACATCAATTAGATTTGACGTTCATGTCGTAGACAATAGTCAAGGACCAATAACAATATCTGTAACTCAAGAGCTAAACTAGGGGAAATACCATGGCTATAAATTATGTAAAAACAAAACAACAGATACTGTCTAAGATTGTAAACGCACTAGAAAAGAATGCAGGCGTTAACGCAAAGAGTTCTGGTTCTATATCAAAAGCCCTAGCAGAAGCATTAGCAGTTGAAATTGGTGACCTTTATGAAGCTCTTAAGTTTAGCGTTGACCAGACTTCATTAAGTACTGCAAATGGAAGATCCCTAGATTCAATAGGTGACCTTTATGGAGTATACAGAAGAACAGTAGCTACTGACATTCAAGAAGAGAGATATAGCTTTAATATAGAGTTCTACATATCTGCTCCTCAGTCCGCTAATGTCGTGATTCCAAATAATACAATTATATACAATGACGTTACAGACTTCTCGTCGCTGCAGTATCAATACCTGCTAACAGGAGACGTTGTTATAATGGCTGGAACAACAAGAGCATATGGCAGAATTGTGCCTAACTTTTCTAGTGGAGATTTCACTGCCTCTAAAGGTACTTTGACTAGACATAACTTTACTTCAACAAGTGGTTTAGTTGTTTTTTGTACTAATCCAAAAGAAGTTTATTCGATGGTGAATATGGAAACAGACGATATGTATAGAAGAAGAATAATTAAATCAATTAAAGGAAATTCCTTTGGTACAGCAGAATCCATGAGACTCAGAGCTCTTGGCGTTTCTGGAGTTAGAGACGTTAGAGTTAGAGAATCTTCTTATGGCCTAGGGTCTTGTGACGTTATTGTGGTTCCAGAATCACAAAGAATAGGGCCAGCATTGGTCCAAGACTTGTTTGCATCGCTTACCGTAGTTAAGCCAGTTGGCATTAAGTTAAATATTAGAATAGCGGAAAGAGTTCCAGTTAATGTAGCAGTGAGTATCACTCTTCCAAGTGGTTTAGGTCAAAACTTAATTAATGGAATAGAAAATCAAGTTAGTTTATTTGTAAAGAATTACTTGAATTCCAACACTATAGGTGATAGTATATCCTTTGGAGATCTAGAATCGCAAGTAAGATCAGCTTCTGATTTTATTAAATCAGTAAATATACTGAGCGTTTCTTCTAATGGTCAAGAAATACCCAAAGGCGTTTACAGAATAAATGACGATAGACAGTACATTGTGGCAGGCACAGTGTCTGCCTTTTCTGTTATAATGTCATCTGTAAATTATTAAAAATGTAGAAAGTGATAATTATGAACGACAAGTATTTTCTTGTTACCAAAAGTCATATTGTAAAAGCAAAGAATATGACTCACGCAAAAGCATTAGTTGAAGGTGATGAAGATGTTTTGGGAGATGTCCTAGCAGACAAGCTTCTTAGTCAGGAAGTAAATTATGAAGAAGCTGTCACCCATTTTGGGGTAGCCAACAATAAAGTCTTTGCAGAAGATTATGACTCTATTGATGATTGTGAGCTACCTACAGATCTAGCTTCGCCAAGTGCAATACAGGCTTCCACTGTAGACTTCCTAAGAACAGAGAATAAAAGACTTGCCCGTCTAGTTGATAGGTATAAGAATGTTCGAGATGAAGCAGGACATATTGTTTATCAGGCAGCATATGATGCATTTAATGAATTTGAACTGCCAAAAATACCAATGCCGTCATTTCCAAAGTCTTCATCAACATCAGAAACTGCAGTAGCTGTACTGGCAGACTGGCAGATGGGTAAAGTTACTCCAGATTATAATACAGAGGTCCTAGCTAAAAGAATGGACCTCTACATGCAGAAACTAATTGAGATTACAAACATACAAAGAACTCACCATCCAGTTAAGAATCTTCACGTTTGGATACTCGGAGACATAGTAGAGGGTGAGGAAATCTTTCCAGGACAAAGCCACCTTATTGACTCTGGGATATATCGACAAGTTGGAGTTAATGGACCAAAGATTCTTGGTAACTTCCTTAAGACTGCCCTTGAGCACTTTGAGCACGTACACGTAACTGCCGTAATAGGTAATCATGGTGCCGTAGGTGGACGCATGAGAAAGCAGCATGACCCAGAAACCAACATGGACAGACTGCTGTATAAGATCTGTGAAATGATCTTTGAGTCTGAAGGAAGAATCTCTTTCAATATTCCAGATGGAAAAGGCGAAAGAAACTGGTATGCAGTTGACTATATTGGTTCTTATGGAACATTGTTAATTCATGGCGATCAAATGCCGTCACCAAGCGCTACTCACGGTTACTATAAGAAGGTAATGGGATGGAAAGATGGTGCTATTCCTGAGCGTTTTGACGATGTATTCATGGGACATTATCATCAGCAAGCTAAGATGACCCTTGGAAGTACTATATTAAGAGTCTCTGGTTCTCCAGAAAGCTACAATACGTATGCACAAGAATACTTTCACTCCATGAGTAGACCATGTCAACATTTAATGTTTGTTCATCCAGATAACGGAGTAACTTCAGAGTATTCTATATGGCTTGATCAAGTTTAGAAAGAATAAATCCAGGTAAATGAAAACTTATTTTTTAGCATTAAATAATATAGACTTTACAAAAAGTGGTAATACCTGGACCTCTTCATCTTTTGATCTATACTCAAATAGATTCTATACAAACTACTCTACATACAGATCACAGTATGGTAACAATGGCATTGGGGACTATGTCTTCACCGGCACTAAGGTGTTGGGTTCGGCAACTCCAACTACAACACTTGATCCCAATGCTGTTGTTACAGACTATGGTGAGATAGTCCAAGATCTAAACTACGGTGAGTTTCACATATTTAATTACGACGAAGAAAGTTCGTCTTTCTTTTTATTTAATGGCGAAACATCTTCAACGCCATTTCAATTACTTACTGCTGATATCGTAGACAACTACTTTAGGTTCATAGACACCAGTAGCCCTATTGACTTAGTGCGGATTTAAGTATTCTTTTACAAATCTTCCTGGAACAGAAAATCCAAAATTTTCATTAAAGATATATACGTCTAAAAGTCCAACTGCAGCAGATAGCGAATGGCAGCAGGTAGCATATGTGCAGCAAGACAACACTGTTTTATTCTTAACTGATATTGAAAGATATATTAAGTTTGAAGTAATATTCGATTTTGAGTCAAGTTTAGATCAAGTTAATTTCCTACTTTTGCTACAGGTTCAGATAGATGAAATAGTCAATCCGATAATTACAGATCATGCTAGAAACGTTTTGTCTAAATTCCCATCTTGGACAAAGATGTATTCTGACTCTCTTGAAAAAGCTACTCCAAGTATGGCGTTGCCAGATACAGTTGCTGGAAAAGTGGTTAACGCACTACTTGGTGAGGACTTAGATGAAGTAGAGGTGCTGCTATCTAAGATAGATTTAGATTCACACATAGGAACAGCAGACAAAAATCAGATAGCCTGGATATACGTTTGCACATCTGTAAGACCAGGATTTGTAAAAATAGTTGGAGATGGAGTTGAGCTATCTAGAGTTGACTCATATCGTGATTTATTAAACCTTAGATTTAAAGACTATACTTTTTATTACGATTTTGTTAACCAGACACTATATACAATTAGGCCATTCACTACACTTCATGCAGATGCGGTTGAGCTAGAACAAATATATATACAGAACTACAACTCTTTTGATGAGCTTGGTGCAAAAGTAGGTCTTCAAAGATTATACTTAGAATCAAACTCTAATTTTAAAGCAAGAATAATAGACGTATACAAGAACCCTCCATCAACAGATGTAAATGGATTAAAGTTAACACTTAGAAGAGAGCTAGATATATGGAGGGCGTATGGTTCAACCCCTATATATAGTTATGTTGGAGCTACTCCAGAGATACTAGAGATATCAGATCTGCAATCTTCAACTCCATATGCAGACTCAGAAGGTAATCCAACTTCTAGTTTTTATAATTTTGTAGAAGATATAAATAAAAGATTTCCATCCAACTTTGGGTACGCAAAATATGAGGAAGCATATTGGGACTATGCAGGAACAAAGCAAGAAGGTGTCTCTTCAATACCTCAGATAACCGACGTAGCTACTGTAGACTCACAATATTACCAGGCTGGAATTGGCGATTTCGATGATGCAAAGATATTGCTAGAAAAACTAGATGATAGTATTAATACTTTTTCTTTTGGCTTAAAATTAAGTGGATTAAAGTCTACAGCAACTGAATTAGCATACGAGCCACTAAAAGTAGCTTACGATTCTTATATAAATTATAGTGAACTGTATCCTGATAACCAGTATGCAACAGTAAATTATGATGTTTATTTAAATCTTGCAGCACATGGTCGCTTTGCAGGACCAACAACATTCAAAGCTAACGTAACCAACGTAGTAAAGAACAACTACGACAAGACTCACACTGCATCTCCAGAATATATAGTTCAAAATATATTTAACTCATCAAGATTAACTGAATCAAATCTTAGATTTATTCATACAACAGCATCAACTCCTTATTTTAATACTATAAATCCTTCTGCAACTGAGTCCTATTCTGTTAGCCAAATTCCTTTATACGTAGTAGACTCTGCTAAAGTCGTATTTGTTCAAGCGAAGAACGCTGCTGGAACAATTGGAGACTATGCGTCAATAAGATTTGCTGATGCAACACCTTCAGCTTATGCCTCTAGTACAAACGTAGAGGTGCAAAAGAGTGCAGTAAAAACAAGCCCATCTCAAACAAAGTTAGCAATATCCTCTAAGATATATGATCCACTAAAAACTAGGTCAGTTAATAGCACTAAAGTTAGATCTTCAGAATTTGGCAATACATTAAATGATTCAAGCTTTTATGCCCAAACTAATAATGTAACTATTAACGTTCCACAAATGATAAGGAATATACTCTTACCATTTGGAGCAACGCCAAATAGGGTGCATATTGACGCAGTAGCTCCAGATATATACGAAAACGACTTAAGTGCTTCCCCAAACATTGGCATAGGTGGCGTAGCACTTAATAGGCAAGATGGATTTAGATATCTGATATCGGCATCTCCAAATATAGAAACACAATATATAGTTTCAGGCTCTACCGTAAACGGATATCTAACAAATATAAGTTTCAATTATAATGCAACACCGAATTATATTAACGTAAAGTCTAAGTCAACTAGCCAATATCCATTCGTATACAAGGTGTGGGAAAAGGCTACAGCAGACTATAACGGAGACATTAGTTTTGTGCTATCTAAAGACGGAGTTATCCAATCAACTCCTGATGATAATTATGATGTCATACTAAATAAGACTACAGATCTTGTTGGATCTTATTCTTTTAACAGATCAAAGTTTGGCTTATCTGCATTTGAAAGTTCAGAGAATTTTAAAGTAACTTCTGTAGACATAGTAAATAATAATAATCTTGTAGACATTTGGCAAGAAACTTCTTTTGATGCAGTTGGTGATTTAAACTTAAATTACTTTGATTCAGCTTCTGGAATATATACGCTAAAAGACATAAACGTAAAAGCTGCCTATACCGATGAGGTAAATAAATATCTTAATCCATCAATGAGAAGTGGATGGTATTATCAGAACAATGAAGAAAGATATATCTACGTAAATGAAAAAGTGGAATATAAAAACTTTACAGCTGGAAGCACATTAGACTACATAATACTCAATCAAACGGTGACATCTGGCGCTCCAGTAATTGTCAATGTCAACTCAAGCACTCCCTATCAGAGAGTCTCATTCTTTGACGAGGCAACTCCATCTGATATTTCTTATTACAACTATGAATATATACAGCCAAAAGATGCGCACACTTTATACTTAGCATATCAAAATGTTTTTGACGTGACGATAAAAGATACTGTAACAGGAAAAACAGTTTATTCTAACTTGAGTTCTTCAACAAATAAAATATCACTGGCTTCAATACCACAACACTCACCTCTTGTAGTCGGAAGAACATACAGGGTAACATACAGGGTTGCCAATTCCTACATAGTTGATAATCAATTCTACGACGACAATCAGGAAGATTACTTCTCTAAGATACTGTTATTAAGTACGCCAAATGGATCCTTCTCAGCTACCGTATCCTACGAAGCAGAAGGCTATGACAAAGACATTACTCTAACTGATGTATCTTTAAATCCTTTATATTCACCCTTGGATGGTGGATACCTGTTCATATCCCATGATACGTATACTGCAGATTCTTTAGAATTAATTTTGTCTCCAAAAGAAATATTGCCAGACGGAATAGATTATATTAATTTAAACATTTTTTCAAAAGACAACAATGGAAACCCAAAGCCATATCAAACCTTCTTTGTATCTGGATCGTCTATAACTTGTCAGCCAGCCTATGTGACAACTGATAAGGACGGATTTGGCACCTGCAAGATAACACATAATGCATCAATCAGAAATATTGTTTCACAATCAATAATCTCCGTGCAAGGATTGACCTATCCATCTGCAAACGCTCATAGCAATAGCTCGTCTGGTTCTATCAGCTCTTCTGTAAACTTCTATATTAAGCCTAAGCTTAATCCATCTTCAGCTAAGAGATTACTATCAGATACAGACAAGATGATAATCACTGCAGATGGTTATGAAAAGATAAACATATTTGGGAAAACAGACCCAGGATCAAAAATATATTGGAGAAAATCAAGAAGTGTTTATCAGGCACTTCGAAACAGCTACTCAACAAATACAGCTACTCCAGATCAGTCTAGAATTTCTGGAATAGTAACCTCCGATACAAATGGACAATTCCAAATTGGACCATTTATTGCCCAAGAAGATGCTACACCAGGCTATTGGTTCGTTGTAACAGACACAGAATCTGCCTCAACTCCATCGGCTACTCCCGTTACTATAGCTGGAGATATAGTCTATTGGTATGAAAAATACGACGCAAAGAGATCCATTAGTCGAGACAAGACTTACATCCCCACTGCAAATAATACTTCAGACTATTTGGGGTATTCTGAGAACTCATTCTTTATAGCTGATGCCATTACAGGTGACACCATAATAGATCAAAGTGCAACAGTTTCCTGGAATATACCAAGTTGGTATCCAATTAAAAGATATTCACAGTATACTTTAGGTATACTAGGAAGTACTCCTAATATCGTTTCAGATTATAGCAAGCTACGTCCAGATTATGAAGAGGAATAAAGATGAGATCTTTTAAAAACGAAACAGATAATAAAAAAGAGCTCGCAATAAAAAAGGGTCATAAGCTGCCAGCTGGTGCAGTAAACTTGCGGATGGTTCGACACTGAAGGGGTAAGTCCTTCTAGCAATCTAAGGGTAGTTGATTTATCTGGCTTTATACCTGAAAACTCAGTACCTTCTCCCGTTCAGGAAACAGACTCCATTATGTACGCCGATGAGTTTGGGGTGCTAAGGTATGCAGCTAATGATGTCGAAAGAAATCAATATAAGCATTCACCTATAGTTAATAGTCCAGAAGTGTCAGTAACTAATAAGCTACTGCATAGCAGAATTGGTCCGTCGCTTTCATATTTTGACAAAAATTATACAAACAGAATACCTGAGTTGACGGCAAGAAGTTTTATCCATAGCTATTATGT
>Ga0181356_1000155_pt1 | contig 28234 bp, 25 predicted proteins | sample Fa13VDMM110SN_FD_130104 | JGI IMG/M metagenome (GOLD analysis project Ga0181356, IMG submission 130104) | Freshwater viral communities from Lake Michigan, USA - Fa13.VD.MM110.S.N | ecosystem: Environmental > Aquatic > Freshwater > Lake | place: USA: Michigan | collected 2013-09-24 | reverse complement strand
GATGGTGAACTAAGTGCTCCAGCAGTTTTGATAATAGCAGATGACGAACTTTTAATACCTACTGAGTTTTTAGCTACAGATTTAATGTAATATGTAGTATTTGCAGTTAAACCATTGATTACTGCTTGATATGTTGTTTTACTTTTTGGAACTGGTGTAGCAATACCAACAGTAGTAGGATTTGTGGTAGTGCCATACAATATAGAATATGTTGGCGGTGGTTTACCTGTAATATTACTTATAACAAACCTTACAGTTATAGATATAGTTGTAGGAGTACCAAATACTGCAGGAACAGTAGGTGCTTTAGATGGTGGAGTGTTAGCCATTTATCTTTAGCTATATCTAAAAAACGCAAGGTTGTGTATTACATTTTATCCTTTAACTACAACAACTTGTGTACCGATAAATGCATTAGAATCAATTGATGGCACACCGTTTTTTACAGTAACTTTTCCAATAAGTCCAGTGCATCCCTTGAATGCTGCAGTTCCAATACTTGTTACACGAGTTCCAAGCGTGAGTTTTGTAAGTTTAAAGCATCCACTGAATGCTGCAAAACCAATAGTTTTTACACTATTGGGAATAGTAAGTGTTCCTGTAAGATTATAGCATCCAGTAAATGCTGCTCCACCAATACTTGTTACACCAGTTCCAAGTGTGAGTCCTGTAAGTCCATTGCAATTCAAGAATGCTCCCTCATCAATAATTTTTACACTATTAGGAATAGTAAGTGTTCCGGTAAGCCCGACGCATAGTTGAAATGCTGCATCTTCAATAGTTGTTACACCACTTCCAAGTCTTAATGCTGTAAGATTAACACAATCAGCGAATGCTAATACACGAATAAGTTTTACACTATTAGGAATAGTAAGTGTTCCTCTAAGTCCAGTGCATTTATAGAATGATGCAAAATCAATAGTTGTTAAACCAGTTCCAAGTATGAGTCCTGTAAGTTTAGAACAAACGCTAAATGCTGTCGGATCAATAACTTTTACACTATTGGGAATAGTAAGTGTTCCTGTAAGTTTAATACATTCAGAGAATGCTGACTCACCAATAGTTGTTAAACCAGTTCCAAGTTTGAGTCCTGTAAGTCCACTGCAAAGTTCGAATGCTGCAAAACCAATACTTTTTACACTATTGGGAATAGTAAGTGTTCCTGTAAGTTTAATACATTCAGAGAATGCTCCCTTACCAATAGTTGTTAAACCAGTTCCAAGTTTGAGTTCTGTAAGTCCAGTGCATGTGTCAAATGCTTCATCAAGAATAGTTGTTACACTATTAGGAATAGTGAGTGTTCCTGTAAGTCGAGTGCAATTTTGAAATGCTCTCAAACCAATACGTGTTACTGGTTTACCATTATATGATGATGGAATAACTAAATTCTGTAATGGTACATTTGGGACAAATCCAGTAACCTCATATTTAGAGTTATCTTCCGGTATAAGTCTATATGTAAGTTTTTCACCTGTATACTCAGCATATGTAGCGGAACTTTTACTACCTACTGAGTTTTTAGCTACAGATTTAATGTAATATGTAGTATTTGCAGTTAAACCATTGATTACTGCTTGATAAGTTGTTGCACTTTTTGGAACTGGTGTAGCAATACCAAGAGTAGTAGGATTTGTGGTAGTGCCATACAATATAGAATATGTTGGTGGTGGTTTACCTGTAATATTAGTTATAACAAACCTTACAGTTATAGATGTGCTTGTAGGAGTACCAAATACTGCAGGAACAGTAGGTGCTTTAGATGGTGGAGTGTTCGCCATTTATCTTTAGCTATATCTAAAAAACGCACGGTTGTGTATTATTTCTTATTAACTTGTTCTAGTTATAAGAGACACAGGTTCTGAAGATATACCATTAACATCGTTTTCAACAAAAGATTTGATATAATATGTAGTATCTTCATCTAAGTCATCTATTGTTCCTCGATAAATTGTACCGCTATAAAGAGTAACTGGAGTTTCATAAATAGTATCATTCGTATCCAAGCTAGTTGAATGTGTTATAAAAAGATTAAATGGTGGAGTTCCATTAACATCTTTTATATCAAACTCTACAGTTATAGATGTAGATGTGCTACTAACTAGTGTAGGTATAGATGGTGCTATGGTTGGTGGAATAAGTATATTAGTAGAAATAATTGCATCTTCCGAACTTATACTACCATAACAGTTACTAGCTACAGATTTAATGTAATATAGAGTATCTTCACTTAAATCATTTAGTATTGCTTGATAAATTGTACCGCTTACAAATGTAGCAATACCAACACTACTAGGATCTGTAGTAGTTCCGTATAATATAGAATATGTTGGTGTTGGATTACTTATTATACCTTCTACATCAAATCGTATAGTTATAGATGTAGCTGTAGGAATATCAAATACTACAGGAATAGTAGGTGCTTTAGATGGAGGATTAAGTGTAATAATTAGAGGTTCAGAGATTTTATTACCATTAAAGGTTGTAGTTACAGATTTAATATAGTAAATAGTATCTATACTTAAACCGTCGATTACTGCTTCATAAATTGTACCATTTGCTAATGTAGCATTACCAACACTAGTAGGATCTGTAGTAGTGCCATATAATATAGAATATGTAATTGGCAGTTCTTCAGTAATACCGTGTGTATCAAATCTTATAATTGTAGATGTAGCTGTAGAACTACGAAATACTACAGGAATAGTAGGTGCCTTAAGTGGTAGTATACCTGTTTTAATAACAGCAGTTGATGAAATTTTATTACCAATAGAATTTGTAGCTACAGATTTAATGTAATATGTAGTATTTTCAGTTAACTCATTTAGGTTTGCTTCATAAATTGTACCACTTACTAATGTAGCAGTACCAACAGTAGTAGGATCTATAGTAGTACCATACAGTATAGAATATGTTGGTGGTGGATTACCTGTAATACCTGCTACATCAAACCGTGTAGTTATAGATGTACCTGTAGGACTACCAAACATTACAGGGATACTAGGTGCTTTAGATGGCGAAATAAGTGGTAGTATACCTGTTTTAATAACAGCAGATGCTGATGTTTTACTACCAACAGAGTTTGTAGCTACAGATTTAATATAATATGTACTAGTTGAAGTTAAACCATTTAATACTGCTTCATAAATTGTACCATTAACGAATGTAGCAGTACCAACAGTAGTAGGATCTATAGTAGTACCATACAGTATAGAATATGTTGGTGGTGGATTACCTATAATACCTGCTACATCAAACCGTGTAGTTATAGATGTAAGTGTAGGACTACCAAATACTATAGGAACAGTAGGTGATTTAGATGGTGAACTAACTCCTAGAACAGTTTTGATAATAGCAGATGATGATGTTTTATTACCAATAGAGTTACTAGCTACAGATTTAATATAATATGTAGTATTTTCAGTTAACTCATTTAGGTTTGCTTGATAAATTGTACCATTAACGAATGTAGCATTGCCAACAGTAGTAGGATTTGTAGTAGTTCCGTATAATATAGAATATGTTGGTGGTGGATTACCTGTAATACCTGCTACATCAAACCGTGTAGTTATAGATGTAGTTGTAGGACTACCAAACATTACAGGGATACTAGGTGCTTTAGATGGCGAAATAAGTGGTAGATCAGTTTTGATAGTCGTAGATAATGAGCGTTTATTGCCAGCAATATTTGTAGCTACAGATTTAATGTAATATGTAGTATCTCCGGTTAAACCATTAAGTACTGCTTGATATATTGTCCCACTTAGTAATCTAGCATTACCAGTGATAGTAGGATTTGCAGTAGTTCCGTATAATATAGAATATGTTGGTGTTGGATTACTTATTATACCTTCTACATCAAATCGTATAGTTATAGATGTACTTGTAGGACTACCAAATAATGTAGGAGTAGTAGGTGCTTGAGATGGTGGTGTGCCTGTTTTGATAATAGTAGATGATGATGTTTTATTACCAATAGAGTTTGTAGCTACAGATTTAATGTAATATGTAGTATCTTCAGTTAAATTATTTAATACTGCTTGATATGTTGTACCACTAACTAATCTAATACCACCACCGACAGTAGTAGGATTTGGACTAGTTCCATACAATATAGAATATCTAATTGGCATATCTCCAATAATACCATATGTATCAAATCTTGTAGTTATAGATGTACCTGTAGGAGTGCCAAATACTACAGGTTCAGTAGGTGCTTTAGATGGTGGTGTGCCTGTTTTGATAATAGTAGATGATGATGTTTTATTACCAATAGAGTTACTAGCTACAGATTTAATGTAATATGTAGTATCTTCAGTTAAATTATTTAGTACTGCATGATATGTTGTACGTCTTACTAATGTAACACTACCAACAGTAGTAGGATCTGTAGTAGTTCCATATAATATAGAATATGTTGGTGTTGGATTACCTATAATATCTGCTGTATCAAATCGTATACTCATAGATGTACCTGTAGGAGTACCAAATAGTACAGGTTGAGTAGGTGATTTAGATGGTGGAGCAGGTCTTACATTAGTTTTAATAATAGCAGATGATGAGGTTTTATTACCAACAAAATTTTTAGCTACAGATTTAATGTAATATTTAGTATCTGCAGTTAAACCATTTAGTACTGCTTCATAAATTGTATCACTAATTAACTTAGCATCACCAACAGTAGTAGGATTTGTAGTAGTTCCGTATAATATAGAATATGTAATTGGAAGATCACTCATAATATCTGCTACATCAAATCGTGTAGTTATAGATGCGCTTGTAGGAGTACCAAATACTACAGGAATACTGGGTGCCTTAGATGGTGGTATACCTGTTTTGATAATAGCAGATGACGAGGTTTTTATACCAATGAAGTTTGTAGCTACAGATTTAATGTAATATGCAGTATCTGCAGTTAAATCATTTATTACTGCTTGATATGTTGTATCACTTACTAATGTAGCATTGCCAACGGTAGTAGGATTTGGACTAGTTCCATACAATATAGAATATGTAATTGGTATATCTCCTGTAATACCTGCTACATCAAATCTTGTAGTTATAGATGTACCTGTAGGAGTACCAAATACTAGAGGAACAGTAGGTGCTTTAGATGGTGGTCTACCTGTTTTGATAATAGCAGATGATGATGTTTTATTACCAATAGAATTTGTAGCTACAGATTTAATATAATATGTAGTACCTGCGGTTAAACCATTAAGTACTGCTTGATATGTTGTACCGCTTACAAGTGTAGCAATACCAACAGTAGTAGGATTTTTAGTATTACCATACAATATAGAATATGTTGGTGTTGGATTACCTGTAATACCTGCTACATCAAATCGTGTAGTTATAGATGTACCTGTAGGAGTACCAAATACTAGAGGACTACTAGGTGCTTTAGTTGGTGGAATAGGTGGTACAGCAGTTTTGATAATAGCAGATGATGAGGTTTCATTACCCACAGAGTTTTTAGCTACAGATTTAATGTAGTATGTAGTATTTGGTTTTAAATTATTTAGTACTGCTTCATAAATTGTACCACTTACTAATTTAACACTGCCAACAGTAGTAGGATTTTTAGTATTACCGTATAATATAGAATATGTTTGTTTAGAATTACTTGTAATACCTAGTACATCAAATCTTGTAGTTATAGATTTAATTTTAGGACTACCAAATACTACAGGAACAGTAGGTGCTTTAGATGGTAGAGTAAGCGCTATAGCAGTTTTAATAATAGCAGGTGATGAGGTTTTAATACCAACAGAGTTTATAGCTACAGATTTAATGTAATATATAGTATCTGCATTTAAATTATTTAGTACTGCTTGATATGTTGTTACACTCTTTGAAACTCGTGTAACAGTACCAAAAGTAGTAGGATCTGTAGTAGTTCCATATAATATAGAATATGTTGGCGGCGGGTTTCCTGTAATATTAGTTATAACAAACCTTACAGTTATAGATGAGCTTCTAGGACTACCAAACACTACAGGTTCACTAGGTGCTTTAGATGGCCGGCTATATGCCATTTACGTCTAATTATATCTAAAAAACAGATGTTATTACAATAGTTAACATACAATTTACTTACGTGTCACCCCGCCAAATTCTTTCTCACGTTGTTGAGTCATTGCCTCCATTCTGGCTGCTATATCTCCATTTGATCCTGTTTTACTTTTAATAGTATTTTCGCTATTAGGTTCTGGCTGACCTCTGAGTCCTTCACCTCCTTGACTTGTAATTGGAGCATCAAGAAATGTCCACATGCTACCTCCATCTGTAACAGACTGTTGTGGATTATCCCATAATGAATATGAATCTCCCATTTTACCGCTTCCCTCAAATCCCCAAGGACTATAATCTCCTATAGATGCAGATGATGATCCTCCAGTTGCTATAGGAGACGCTGTAGGAAGTTCCTTTCTAGCATTTGTAGGTTTTGCAATGTATCCAAAGATATCTTTACCAACAATTACATCTTTAGTGTCTGGAACATAAAGAGTAGGCACCTTTGTAACAAATTTTGGAATCTGATCACGTGGTAAACTCTCGACTAATATAAACTTATAAAGTCCAGCTTTATTGAGACCTTTGAGTGTTTCAATAATCTGCTTACAATTTGGACACCGTTCACTATAGAAAAGATATGGCTGTGACATGTTGTTCAAGTTTCACGAAAAAAACGGATTGAACATTAACGAAAGATATACATAGTAAAATGGCAAGCATTGAAAATATCAAAGTGTCAAATCGTGGTTTCGAGCTCGAATGTGAACTTAGAAACTTTCCAGTGTCGTTCGTCAATGGGCTTCGACGTGTTGTACTTGGAAATATTCCAACTGTTGTTGTTCGTGATGTTAAAATTCTAGAAAATACTACTCAATTGCCTCATGAAATGCTAAAGCACCGTATGGAAATGTTACCTATTAATGTATCTCCGACAGACTCAACAACTATTAAAGATGCAAAAATTACTCTTAGAATCTTACCAGAAACTGAGAAGGATGAGACACGAACAATTACTACTGATGATTTTGTAATTGATTCAACATATCCAACAATCTTAATGAAAGATAGAGATCTTGATACTCCTCTATTATTTCTACGTGTAAGAAAAGGCGAATCTGTTCACATTGAAGCACGACTTGCTCTTGAAAATGAAGAGGTATCACAGGTATGTACTGTAACAAGTGGCTGGCATGTTGACCCAGATCTTGCTAAAGAGGCTCGTAAAGCTTTTACTGAAGCAGGAAACGATGTTCGTATCTTTGATAATTCACTAGTACAACGTTATTATTCTCGCAATGAGAATGGACGTCCTAATTGGTTTAATTTTAGTATTGAAAGTGTAGGTGTTTTAAAGTCAAAGGATATTCTTGCTATGGGTCTGAACATTTTAAGAAAGCAGATTGATAGTTACGTAAAAGATGCGTTAGGTAATATTCAGCGTGAATCTGATGAAAACACTTATTCAATATCTCTTGATCAAGGTGGTCATACCGTTGGTTATTTGATGCAGGAAGTAATATACAGTGATTCTAATGTGAATTTTGTGTCATATGATATTCTTCATCCTCTTAAGAAAACGATGATGCTAAGATTTAATACTACAAAGAAGCCAGAGTCTATTCTTAGAACAGCCAAAGACGTTATTGAGGAATATTGTTCAGTAGTAGAAAAGAGCTTATAGAATAACAATGGAGGCTGGTTTTATAAGATTTGATCCTGCTAGTGAATTTGAAGTAATTGAAAGCTTTGATTTTGAAGAAGAGATAGCGAGACCAGAGTCACTACGATTTTTTACTTTAGATGATCAGCTCAAAGATTATTTTGAAAAAGTTCTTCCCAAAAAAAGCAAGATAACTAAATTTGAGTATAACAAAATTGCTGAGGAAGTTGATCGCTTACGCGAAATTTATGAAAGAATTATTACTGTTACTGATACCAATTATACTGTTGATCTTTCTCGTAAAGAAATAGATGTTGATTGGGTTAAGCCAATTTATACAGATCTAGAACTTGTACCATATTCTTATGCTACAAATTGGATTCCGCTATATAAGCCTGGTGTTCGTACAACTCCTAATTTCTACCCTCGTATGCTAGGAGCACTGCCAAAGCCATATAGAACAACTGGAATGCAAGGGGTATCTCATACAAGTGGTGGAATTATGGTTGACGATGATGGTAAACATGCTATTCATACACTAGGATCATATAAGAGAACAAAAGGTGTGCTTCATGAAGATGGATCTTTTACAGTTGTTAAATTACCTATTACAAATACTGCTGATGACATAAAGGTTAAAGGATTTTATATTGAACCACGATCATTAGAAATTCCAAATCCACTATCTAATAATCCATTCCTTGCTTCAAATGCTCCATCAAAGTTTATAACAGATGAACCTCTTGAACGTGTATTTCCTACAATTGAATCTATTATGACACATGGTGTTCCTAATACACCATTTCCGTATTCCGAAGGAAAGAAGTTTCTTAAAATTTATGATGTATCATTATCTCAAATTCCATGGGATTTATGGAAGGAACGATTTCCCCCATCGGACACAATATCTGCTACTCCTACCATTATGTCTGTTACGTTTGCGCAATCTTCTGAAGAATCTGCTCCATCAAAAGCATTGCAAGAAGTATATATTAATCCATGGTATTCTGGAATTGAACCACGATTTTGGTTATCAAAACAAGAAGATAATGGTAGTTTAGTTGCGAAAATGATATTATCCAAAGCTGGTAAAAATGGATTAGTTACACCAGCATTAATGTCTGATAAACCGGTTACTGTATTGACAAGTAGTACACCCGAGGAATGTTTTGTAGTAGATAGCTTTGATGCCTTTTTAAACTCCGGTATATATCGTTCTCCTGCTTGGAAGGATGTAGATGCTGCAGTTGATAAACATAAACCTATTCCGACAGGGCATTGTATTCCTGTTGCTCAGATTGTCCAGGAGCGTACAGATGCATTAGTTGCTGGAAAAATTGCATGGAAGGAAACTACTGAAACAGAGATTCTTAAAGAACATCAACAACTTCTTAAGTTTTTTCAGTTTGTTGAGATGAAGAAGAAGGCTCATGTGTATGATAAATATGCTGGACAGCAACAATCTGATCTAAGGCGTCAGATTTTAGCATTATTAAAGGATGATAATCGTACACCGACTGACAAAGCTGAAGCTATTCAAAAAATGATTCGAGGATTCACTCATAAAAATGAACAATATTTTGATACAAGCGATTTATTTTTAGTCTGTGGACATACTCTTTCAGAATTACGTGGTGATATGGAGAATGATATAAGAGAATTTTATGATAAATGGACTGCTATTGATGAAGGGTTTAGGTCGTGTAAATATTGTGGTCAGCAGATTAACTCTGATGTTTTTGTAGCGCAAGATGATTTTGACGAAGAAGGTAATGCAATTAAGTCACACGATGTTCTTGATAATTCATCCTTTCATGGAGAATCACATGTTGCTGCTTTTTCAACATCACTTAGTAAACTAAAAACTGCCTTTATGTTAGAAAATCCAGGTGAAACAATATTATATTTGTTACTATCGCTTCTACAAGTTCTTCCAACCGAGTCTCAATTACTTCCAGTAGTTCAAAATATTCGAGAACTAACTTCTGTATTACGAGCTAATAAGAAAATTGATAAGATAGCAAAAGAACGAACAGAAGGTATTCTTGGTATAGCAGGGATGGTTGTGCTTTTACAGACACATAACCCGTTTCTTATCCCACGTAGATCATTTGGATCTAAGATTCTAAAACTTACAGGTTACCCTCGCGACACAGATGATACATCTGATTCTCCTACTCTTGACATTATTATTTCAATATTGAAGACGACATTTGAGTCATCACCAAACACTTTCAAAGGTCCTACTACAACTTTATTACGTCTAGTAATTTCAAAACCAAAAGATGTTCGTAAGGAATCAATCTTATTTATCAAACAAGCTGCTCAAAAATTCAAGACACAGTTTATGGCTGCTAAAGAACGATATGAATTACCAATAGATACTGTTGCTACTGGACAGATATCTCTTCCTGTTGTTCGAATTGAAAAAGCATCATATTCTCCTTCAGAAAAGATAGGAGAGAAGGAGCAGAAATCATCTTGTGATATTCCTATGCCTAGAACATATATAACAGGACATTTACCGCCAAATGTAGTTCAAGATCCAATTATTTTAACAAATACTAAACCATCTAACTTAGCAAAATATATTGTAAGAGTTCAAGAATCACCAAAACTTGTAGTATTTACAGATGCCGAAATTCGCCGTAGAGCAGCATTAGGATTCCCTAAATCAACTAAGCTAGATAAAATAGAGACATTTTTGCGTTCTGATACTGATGGAATTTCATTCTTAGCCTTACTGAATCGTATACTGGATATACTCTCACAAGAATCATATTCACTAACTCGTTTAGTAGAATATAGATCCATGAGTGTGTTTTTACAGACTACAGCTGACAAGTCATTAGTTCGTGATGCTGCTCGTGGTATTGTGTACGAATTAATACATGAAATTGTAAAGGATAAGAATAAAAGTGGATTTTTAAATTCGCTATCTGTAGCCATTCAACGTGATCTAGTATTCAACATGATTCTTATTACGAAAGAACAAGCAACAAAACAGGAATCTGATCTACGTACTCGTGAACGTGAAGTCTTCAAGCAGAGAATGAGAAGTATGAATGATACCGAACGTGAAGCTACAAAAATGTTACTTGATATTGGTATCGCACCTTATATCATCACAAATGAAGATCGTGAGATTTTTGCAAGAGAATATAAGTTGTCTGATCCTGAAACAGAATATGAACGTGCAATGCAAGAACAGGATATTAATCGACCAGAAGAAGGATACAACGCATCACGAGACGTAGAAGATGATCAAGCTGCTATTGTGAATGGACACGAACAGCAGGTTGATTATGGAGATTATGGTGATCGTCGTGAAGATTTAAGAGATCGTAATTATGAAGCTGTTGCGGATTTTGATTTTGATGAAGGTTATGGTGTGTAACTTTTTAATATATATGATTTTGAATTATTACACACAATTTCCTTCACATTAGCATCTTATCGACTTTGTAATTACGTTTGTCATATAAAAGATTGGACTAGGGATCGTATTAATTTACAGTATATTTTCATATTATTAATAATATGAAAAATATAATAGTTGTGGAGCCCATAGGGGGTCTAGGTAATATGTTACGTGTTGTATTTTCATATCATAAGGTAGCTCAGCGTGATAACAAAACCCTTATTGTAATATGGAAAAAAAGTGATGCATGTAATGGTTTCTTTTTAGATTATTTTCAGCCAGTTGAAGGAATCACATTTTTAGAAAAAAATTTAGACAAGTTAAAAATAGACTATTATGGATGTATTTCTCATAGTGATTTTAACGTGTTTAGTAATTTTATTTATTCGGATTTAAAAGTAAATCAAGATATTTATAATAGTATTGATGAAAGAATTAAAATACTGAAAACTTTTATAGCAATACAGGTTAGACGAACAGATCATACCGCAATGGCTATGTCGGTTAATAGCTTTACATCAGATGAAGAATTTTGTAAATTTATAGAATCTAATCCTAGTGGTAATTTATTTATAACAGCTGACAATAAAGAATCATATGATTATTTCAAAAATAAATATCCAGATAGAGTAAAAATTAATTATCCGGATAGTGATTCTACAAAACTAAGGCATACTTCTCTAAAAGATAGTATAATTGATTTGTTTGTGTGTTCGCAAGCTAGAAAAATAATGACAAGTGGATATTCATCATTCGGAGACTTAATTAATCAACTTCATGATAACTTCATTTTCTCAACTCGATAATTACGTTTGTTGTATAGAGAAAGCCTTTCCTGAAACTGACGACGAAATGCTGGATCAACGATGTCAATAATGAGTGGGTGAATTGCACGGGTTGTTTTTTCTGTCCGTAGAATTCGTCCAACAATTTGATCGACATCAGGGCGAGGTGTTGCGATGATGAGAGTATTGAGTTTTGCGACATCGAATCCTTCTTTACACATAGAATAAGTAGCAATTAGAATTCGTTTTGATTCACACCATTCTGCTCGTTGAGCTGATTTAACATTTCTTCCTAAAATACATGCGGTTGCTTGAATATCAGCTGGAAGCATATCAAACAATACCCTTGTATGATCTACTCGATCTGTAAGAACAAGAATTTCTCTTTCATTTTCATGATATAGATCTGTAAGAAGTTCTACAAGTAGTTTATTTCGAGGAGCATATTCAACAACCTTGTTTACCATAAGTGATGTGAACATAACACCAGCATGATTATAAATAATATCATTATAAGACGAATCCGTTGGTTCAAATTCATATACTTCAACTCTTACCTTTTCATCTACTTTATCAGACGTATCTGACTTATAAAGTAGAGGACCAAGAAACCAATTAATAACATGCATTAGTCTATCCTTGCGATCAGGTGTAGCAGAGAGACCTAACATATGTTTACATGTCAATTTAGGAATAGCCTGTGAGAATGCTTCTGATGCTATGTGATGACATTCATCAACAATAAGAAACCCAAATCCTTCAAATACCGTTTTAGGATATTCTTTCATAGAAACACTTTGAAGCATCGCTACAACAATATCACGATTTTCTACGTCAACTGTCTCTCCTTGGATACTTCCAATACGGGCGGATGGGAGGAAAGCACGGATACGGTCTGTCCACTGGTCACGCAAGAAGGTATTGTGAACCAAGACGATGGTAGGCAACTGTAAGACTGATGCGATGTATAAGGCGCAGACTGTCTTACCTCCTCCAGTTTGCAGGGAAATAATTCCATCTCGTGGTTCGGGTGTAAGGTAGGACTCAATGACTGGTTTTTGTGCTTCCCGAATAGTCCCAGAAAACTTCCAATAAGTCCCATTTGTTTTATTTATGTTACGCGTTGTACTTTTAAATGGACCATATTTATCAATACCGTAGTGCTTTGGAACATATATATGTTCATCTGTTTCATAGAATACTGGATATTTTTGAACATACTGTGGCTTAACAAATACAGATGGAATATAAGGTTTAACAGTAAGTAATTCCTTAAGATTTTTTAGATTTAACACATCCTTCTTTGCGAGTTGATATCCATGAATAGTTAATGCCATTGAACTATTTAATAGTTGGAAAGTTTCAATACGTTTTACAATAAAAACTCAATTGATATGTATAAATGTTCTCGCCAGCACTTGTAGAGTTTTTAGGAACGTCTCTTCTTATTGGAGCAGTATCTTTCACAGGTGTTCCTGTGTTAATTATTGCAGCTCTAGCAGTTGCAATTGGTCTTGGTGGTAAAATATCAGGAGGACACTTTAATCCTGCAGTAACTATGTGGGCACTTATAGATGGTAAAATAGGTAAGGCAAGGGCTTTGTCATACATAATTGCCCAACTTTCTGCCGCTGCTTTTATATGGTTTTTTGGATCAATGATTAAGACATAAAACGGATTTTATACATTCATACTATGCTAGAATTAATGGATTATTTACAAGGTTGTATTAATACAAGTAGCAAACCAGAATCAATGGACGACGAAACAATGGATGAAGTGACTGGATATTCTAACACAGAGAAATATGAAAATTATCTTGAAATTGTCAAGACTCTTGACTTTATAGAGAATAATGGACGCATAACAGAAGATTGGATGGAAGAGAATCGATGGATAATTGAAAAATGGAGAGATTGGATACAAGATTATTCAGAAATTAATCCTGAAGTAACTTCTAAGTATTTTAGAAAGGCTTGTTCTGAAACTGAAACGCTAATTCAATATCTAATTAAATCAATCAGAACAACAAAAACTTTTGATATAAAATCATATACACTTCTTCTTAAGAAAATGAAATTTGTATGCGATACTATATTTGATGATATGGAAATGGAAAACTTAATGAACGGTTTATCTTTAAAGTAAATTCCTTTGTGAAATAGCAAAGATGAGTCGTGTTTTTGATTATAATGGATCAATTGTTGCTCCGTCAAATCCGGTAAAACAGTTAAAAAGTGTTAAGAGGTCAGTTGTTGTCGATTCAAGTGATCGTGATATCAAAAAATTTCCAAAAAATAATGATGTTACAATTTATCTACCACGAGTATACGAAAATGTAGTATCTATACGTCTTATGGGCGCAGAACTTCCTGCTTCACCATTAGTATTAAGTACAGCAGCTGCTGTACCAACAACAACTCTATATTACTTAATTGATATTGAAGGGCTAAACAAAACAGATGAATGTTCACCCGGTGCTGATAGATCTGGATTTCCCGATGGTCATTTTGCTAAGATTCCTATTTATAACGGAACTACTTCGCCTGTATTTTACAGCGACAATTCTGCTCAGCCTAATATATCAACTTATAGTCCTCCAATTGGAAAACTAGATAGAATGCGTATTCGTTTCCGAACGCATTCTCATAAATCTACAGGAGACAGTATTTATTGGAACGTATCTGGCGCAGAATGGTCTTTGACATTTGAAATTGAAACTCTTGAAAATTCATTTGATGAATTCTCTAGTTTTGAGACACGCGTTATGGATCGTGCAAGGTAAAAATGGTCTTTCGACTCTTTTATTTTTATTTTACCTACTGATATCATGCGTCTGCAAGAAGTTGACTTAAACACTTAAATGAACCGTCGGAAGTGCGTAAGTATACCTTCATACCATCAGGCATTTCAGATAACCTAGAATATACGTTGTCATCATATGGAACTGTAATGTCAATCTTAGATTCAGGATCACTTAGTTCGTAATGATCACGATTAGTAATATAAGCAAATACTATTGTGCTATCAGCTTTCTGAACTAAACACGTATGTCTCTCGCCATAATGCATATCCGTAAAATGAAGCTTGTTGAGAATATCTCCAAATCGGTCTAATGCATTATACTCGGGAATATCTACTGAAACTGGCGCAACATAATCTAGATAGTTTAGGAGATGTTGCAGAGAAACGTACTCAGGACCCTGACTATCCTTCATATGAACACGGTTGACGCCATATAAAATATCATCAACTGTAAATCCAGCATCGTTTGCCCATTCCTTAAGTGTTGTAAACTCTCGTTGAACAACATAATCCAGCCACTTACCACGATAGGGCTTACAGTGACGAATGTTATTAAGCCTTTTTGCACGATAATACTCCTCTTGATTAGTTACAGTAAGTTCTCTCTTAAGAAAGAAATAGGGATTATTTACACGCCACCACTGCCTAGCATCATATCCTGCTACCTCACTAAAATTTGCTCCAAAATGACAGCCGTCCCACTTGTTGATTAGAAATTGATCCATGTTTGACATTGTTATCGTAATTGATATGGTTTAGATTATAAGTCATATCAATCCGTTTTTAATGAATTTATTATTTCATACGTTTACCTAAACTTACAAAGGTATCAAGCGTAAACAGAAAGAACACACCGGTGAATATATACAACATCATATCTTGTGATGATGGTGATTCATAACCAACCTTATTTTGTTCAATCATTCGCATAATTTGATTTAACTTAATATCATTAGCTGCTTCTTGAAAAGAAGGAGGAGAATAGGCAAAATCTGTTCCACTATTAGAAGGATAAAACGGTTTAGTAAATGGAGTTTTGATTTGAGATTGATTTGTCATATGCTCGACAGTATTTCCAATCTTTGCAGGGCCATAGTTAGCTTCCGCCTCTTCTTCTGAACTAACAATCGGTAGACTATTGCTTAAATCATCAATAGTCTTTCGATGTCTCTGTAAAGCAGCCTGTGTGCGATGAACTGGTGTAGGAAATACACGTCCTTCACGTTCAGCATCACGAGGTTCTTCTTTCTGGCTATATTTGGAAGCCATATTATGATGCTTTTTAGGGAATGAGCTTCCCCATACTTCTTCTAAACTTGCCATTACCCACTTGTTGTGAGACAGATAGAAAAATATTAACATTCGGTTCAAACAAATGAGAGTATCTGGAATAGAACTTAGTATAGTCGCACTGCTAATTGGATATGTTGCTTTTTATACTCATCCCGCACCCAGTCATATACAGGATTTTCTATCATCACCGGTAGGAACAGTTATAGCGCTATGCGGAATTCTAGCGATTACAGTATATAAAAGTCTAATTGTAGGAGTGTTTCTTGCTATTGCCTTTGTAATGACAGTGGGTGTAGTTACAGAATATATGGACCCTAAGGAACAAACTTCTAAGACTACACCTGTTCAACCTAAGAGTTCTGGTGTAGCACAACCAGAAATGACAGGAGCTCTTAAAAGTTTATTAGCTGGAGTAGGTAAACCTGCTTTTAAAGGCGATAATCGTCTTTCAGCCTTAGCTCAAAAAAAGGGATCTCCTCCTTTAAGTTCTACACCTCCAACTATGCCTCCTAAATCTAGCCCACCCAAATCCGTTGAACATTTTGCGTCTTTCTAAGCAAGGATGCTAGATCATATTAATGCGATTGGAACATCGCCATTTTTTCTAGGGATGATGATGTTACTTCTAAATGTTGGAAGTAGGTTTATTACTCATGAATTAAGTGACGACGATAAAGAGTATAGTCAAAATATTCTTCTTCGTAGATTAACTATATTTGCAGTTTGTTTTGTAGGTACACGTGATATTGTCACATCTATTTTGCTAACTGCTGGTTTTGTTATTATTGCCGGAGGCCTATTTAGAGGTAAAGGACCATTTTCTCGTGAAGGAATGGAAAATCCTGATCTAGCAATGCGCGCAGCTGCTGGATTAGCTGGAAATGTTGATCAACCAGGTTATAATAAAGACGAAAAGCCGATATTTAAGTAATAATAAGTTGTCCGTATAGATACATTTATGACGTTATATTATAGAAATCATTAGTGAGCCTACTGATATTTATAGCTTAATAGTTACACTATTTTTACCAGTTGATCCGCCTTTTTTACTTCCTGTTACTGATGGAGGTGTCATTTTGACACTTTTTGTTTCAACATTAGCATTGACTGATTTCAATAAATCATCAATATTAATAGGTCCCTTCATTTCTTTCATTGCTGAAGTAGGTGGTGTCATAGCAGCAATAGGTGGTTGCGGATTAGGTTTTGTAGTTTTGAATCCCATTACCTTAGGAGTTTGTGGTCTTACATTTGTCTGTTGAGGAGGTGGAGGAATCATACCACTCATGAAATTAGAAAGACCAGATAGAGGATTTGAGCTAGGAGGAGGAGCATATGTAGCTTGTACTGGAGGTGGTGCAGCCTTCATACCCTGTGTTTGTTGTTGCATAGCCGCCATAGAAAGTTGACGAGCAATATCAGGATTTGACTTCAAAATTTGTTCCATATTAGGAATAGGCGCCTTCATTGCCATTTGATTCGTTAGATGAACCATATACACCATCATACATGTGCGAATAGGAATTCTTACAAGAGGATGCATCTTCAATTTATCACCATATAGATCATATAGCTCTTCAAAATCTTCTTCCATATCTCCAACATTCATTTGAGCAGATTCGGATAGTCCATCAAGCTTTAGACCAAATGCTTGCATTAGAGGAACATTCTTCGAGCTCCATTCCATAGCAGACATACCAGTAATATACCAATCGCAAAACTGCTTAATAGTCTGGTCCATAGCCTTCTCTTTACGAATGAATTCAAGTTCCATCTTCATCTCATCAATAGGCGAATCAAGAGTGAAACGTTTGCGCATTGGAACACCTAGTTTCTGTAGACGATCAAATTTACGAAGAATTTCATACTTCTCCTTCATAACATATTCTTCTGACATACGTGGACCGGAATTACCAAACGGATTTGCATTCATGTTTCTAAAGCCATCATTGGTTTCCATAGGACCAGCTTCAGCAAAGGATGGAACGAGTCTAGGTGGCTCTGGGGCTGCGTCCGCTTCACTAAAAGAAGGTAGTTCAATACTTGCTAGATCGGGGAGTCTGATATCACCAGATGACTCTGTTATTTTAGGATTCGTTAGAAAGTCAACACCAAGTATGTCAGCCATTTGTTTGAACTTACGAGTCAGTTATGAAAACTATAACGCATAAATATTATGTATTTGATATTATATCCCACCAATAATCCAACGTTAGCATTTTTAATACAGATTTTCGAGCTTCGATATTATTATAAAAATTTTCATATTTTTTATTCCACTCAGTTATCTTATTGCTAGTTATAGCGTCACTGTTCCAGTTATTAACATAAATAACAGGGAATCTACTGTATGCTTCATCTAACGTAGATGACTGGATAATAGGCATACATCCACACAAAAGCGCTTGCCATATTTTAGGAGACGGATCCAATCCTCCACCGTGTACGCATAGAACAAACTTAGATTCTAAGAGTTTAGCCTTGAAGTTAAGATCATTCAAATAAGTAAAAAATTGAACATATGGTGCCCAAATTGTAGAACAATAATTATTAACTTTTTTTCTATCATCCCACTGCGATGTACCATCATTATGTAGGCGATGAACACATAAAATACGATCTGTGCGAGGCGTATCAAATGTCAATTTTAGTTGTAATTCATTGTATAAGCCCATAAATCCGGTATCCCATGCAGGATGTATTCCTAAAGGAATCGGCGTTAACTTCGGATGTAGGGTATCTAAATTTTCAACAAAAATTCTTTTAATCATAGGGTGATCTATCATGCTATTAATTAGAGGTTGTTTTGACTTGTAACCAAAAGAATCATATCTTACGTCTTTATTACCTCTAGGAAATGTAACGTCTTCACTTGCTAATATCAGAACAATGGGAAAAGTTAAGGTAGGAAGAATACTTTGTATGAAATAAAATAATCCAGCAGGTGAATATGTAGATATAAAAAAGTAACGCGGATTAGGGTTATGATTTAAAAATACAAGCTGTGTTTTAAATATAAAAACATCACATCTTTTAGATAATCCGGTTAGATCATTAACCGTATAAAATACCTTTTTATCTAATCGTGTAGACATCAACTCCGATGTCTTCATTTATTATTATACTGAATATCAATATGTAAAACGAATTAGATTTTAAATTTTTTGATAATTGTAACCAAAATGCTCAATATAGTTAACATCAAATCTTCTCCTCCAGAAGTAGAAACACCTTTTAAGTTTCCACTTGATCCATTTCAAAAGCATGCAATATCTGCAATTCAAAATAATGAAAATGTTCTTGTAACTGCTAAGACGGGTTCGGGTAAAACATTAGTTGGAGAATATCAAATTCACCATTCACTTGCAAAAGGTAAACGAGTATTCTATACAACACCTATCAAGTCTTTAAGCAATCAAAAGTTTTATGATCTGAAGCAAATTTTCCCCAGTGTTGGAATTATGACTGGTGATATTAAGTTTATGCCTCAAGCAGATGTAGTTATTATGACTACTGAAATTCTACGGAATTTATTATTCAAACAAGGTACCTTTACAGAAAATATAGGTATTACTGCTAATCTTTCTCTTCATAATTTAGATGCGGTAGTGTTTGATGAGGTTCATTATATTAATGATCGTGATAGAGGTAAGGTATGGGAAGAATGTTTAACTCTTCTTAGTCGTGAAGTAAATCTTGTTTTGCTTTCCGCTACAATTGAAAATCCTTCTAAGTTTGCAAAATGGTTAGGTGATATTAAACAAAAACCTATTCATTTAATTTCAACCGAATATAGAATTGTTCCATTATCACATCAACTTCCAAACAAAGAAATTATGTTAGATTCAAGAGATGTCTTTAATCGTAAGGCATATATTGAATGGTTCAATAAGTTTTATAGTGACATAAAAGAGGAACGTCTTCATAAAGAACGTGTAGCTGCACGTCAAGAAGGTGAAGATGTTGTAAAAAGAGGTGATCATTCTACTAGCTTTGTAGATCGAATGAATAAACTGATTAATGAGATGGATATTCCTGCCTTATTCTTTGTATTTTCTCGTAAATTATGTTCTGATCTAGCAAAGAAGGTAACTAAACAACTGATTGATTCTAGTGATGTTGCTAGTGTAAAGCATATTGTTAACTTTCATCTTCATCGTTATCCACATTTACAAACTTCTACACAATATCATCAACTTCTTCCTCTTTTAGAAAAGGGTGTTGCCTATCACCATAGTGGATTACTTCCTATTCTAAAAGAAATTATTGAAATATTATTTGGACGTGGATTTATTAAGGTATTGTTTGCAACAGAGACGTTTGCTGTTGGAATTAATATGCCTACTAAAACAGTAGTATTTACATCCTACCGCAAATATGATGATGCTACTGAGAACCACCGTATGCTAACACCATCCGAATATACACAGATGGCAGGTAGAGCAGGAAGACGTGGTAAGGATGATAAGGGTATTGTAATTTATCTTCCGATGCGTGACCCAGAACCTCCTTTTCTTATTGAACAGATGATGACAGGTAAGAAATCTGAAATTTCATCTCAAATGGATTTTCATTATTCTTATATTTTATCAAGTATTCAAAGTGGAAAAGATATTATAGAAGATACATATTGGGCAAAACAAATTTATGAAGATGTTGATAAATTAGAAATTGAAATTAATAATGAAAGTCGAAATATTTCTACATTTGATGCACATACAACAAATAGTCTTATTGCTAGAAAAGAAATAGAAGATAAACTTGTAGATTCTGTTAATTCAGAACGTAAAAAATATCAAGCAGAACTTGAGCGTTGGAAAAATACACATGTTGGTCCTAAATGGGAAAATGCATGGAAATCATTGAAAAAATCATTAATAACTATGAATAAAATTACTAGTCTAGTAGAATGTAAGGATAGACTATTAGATTTTGAAAGAAATATTAATTTACGAAAAAATGTATTACGTATAACTGATTTTATGAATGAAAATAATCTTACATCAAAAGGTATTCTTGCTTCTGAAATTCACGAAGGGCATCCATTATTAATGTCACACGCATTTGTTACACATATGCTTCATAACATGACAGGAAATGAAATTGTTAAATCATTATCTATATTTCTAGAAGATGTTAAAATAGATGAAGTTATTGAACCTATTGACTTTCATATAGAAATGAAAAAAATTGCTCTTCAAATTGCTGAAGCAGAACAATTAAAAAGTAATGATTCTTATTGGAATCTTACAAGTTATTGGGCTGAAGTAGTTGAGCGATGGTTAAATGGCGATGATCTTGTATGTGATCAACTTGGAATTGAACAAGGAAATTTTGTTAGAGCAATGTTAAAATTATCAAATATTGTTGAAGAATGGATTAATATGGCAATTATATGTCAGGATGTTGAAATGGTTGAAAAAATGAATGAAGTTAAAAATTTAATTGTTCGCGGATTTGTTATTCCTGACAGTCTATATCTTCGAATCTAAATACCATTCGTTTCTTCCATGTAGGCTGATCCATATTAACTGAATAATAAAGTGTACCATAAGTTCCAGGTTTAATAGAGTTTTCACATGTTATAATTCGCTTCCATGCGGCTACCCAAACTCGTCTTTCATTAAGAACAATTCCACAGATTTTTCGCTTAGAACTTCCTAAAAGTTTATTTACAAAGAATATATCCCTCTCATACTTTTTTGCATTGGTCGATAAATTGTTAAGTTTATTCATATCAATATCTATAGAATCATAAATAAGAACCATTTGATTTACAATATCTGCAAAACGACGAATAGGTGAACTAGCATGACAATATTCTTTATTCAAGCCCCAGTGTAGAGAACCTTCAGATGTATTACAATAAAACGCAGATTTATTAGCAAGAATTTTTAAGTCAACTCCTAGAGCTGCATATTCATTTAGTTTCTCAATATCTGGAGCATGTTGGCTTCGAAGAATACCTTTCTTTCGAGATATTAATTCCTTAGCAAATTGACAGTTATAAAATATCATTAGTTCAGCAATCCATTCATGTGAGTCTGTTATATCTTTATTAGCAATATGTGATGATAATTCTTTAAGTAATGAGCTATACTTTGATAGATATATGTTCTCATATGTGAATGACTGATTATTTATCACAATAACTCGTTCAAATGAAGTATCTGTGATTTCTCTTCCATTCCATTTAAATTTTAATGCAATTCCACGCCTCTTTTTACCGACAATTAATGAACATTCTTCTTGAATTGGAAGAAGAGGAAGCACAATCTTTCCATCATTATATAACGTCTGTCCTATATTTGAAGCTTCTTCGAACAGTTTAGGATTTTCTTTCATCCAGCATCCTACATCTGCAATAACGATGTAAATAAAACCATCTTCACCAATAGTTATAGCATCATCTATATCAACACATCCTTGAGGATCTACAGTAAATGTACGCCCAATAACTAATTTATGATAATCAAATGCTGGTTGATTAATATCATATTTATCCTTCTTACGACGAGGTTGTGCGTATTGATAAAGAATAGCCTCTTCTTCTGCAGCAATATCTCCACATTTTCCAATAATTCTAATTAAAGTTCCACGTGTTAGTTTTTCTGATTCCCAATGTTCTACAGTAATAATTGCAAGAACATTGGAAGTTACATCTTTTGCAGATGATCCTACAATACAGTCTGGTAGATTTGTGTCTAATGGTTTGAATAGATATGTCGGTATCTTACGACTTGACATACCATACCTTGTTTTTGAATTAAGTTGTAGAATACCTGAAATCATCTTGATAAATTATATAATTTTAAACTAATGTTTTCCGTTTTCTAACACCCATAATCCCTGTAAAAAACAATCCGCTAAGTCATCCTTTTTTGGATGTTTCATCATAAATGTCTTAAGTTCCTCAGTCGGAACTAGCTCTGCAGCGTGAACAATACCTGTCTTCTTACGTCCTTTATATGTCTTTGTAGCATCTTGAATTGTTACAATATTTGTTAACTTATGAATAGCAGACACACCTTTACATTTGAATCCTTGTGTAACAAACCACATATGAAGCATTCCTTGGACACATAGCATACGCTTATCTGGTTGCTGTTCAAATGCTATAAGATCAGCGTCTTTCCATAAGTTTTCACGCATTTTTAATGAAGTTGAAATAGCTGGTGCTAAGTCTACAACCGATCCCTGTTTTGCTGATTTAACACAACGCTTCCATACATTTCCTGAATAATGAAGATATAATTTGTCCACAAGTTCCTTTTTTGTTGTTCCCGAAATATCTAAGGGCTTGCTCATTATTTGAAGTTCCTCCTTCGTCTTCTTCATCAAGGTCGTTTTTGGGTATGATGATCCGGAGATTCCCTTGTGGCGTGTACATGCGTATATTGTTGTCTGTTGTATCCAACATGCTGGCTTCTTGCATTTATGACATAGCGGTTTATCTAGACCACCTATTTCTGCCATAACATCAATTAAGTCCCATCCTGTAATTTTAATATTCTTTCTACTTGTTCCTTCAAGAACACAATATGCTAAATTACGTAACCCAACATCAAATGATACAAGCTTCATTGTATCATTAGATATTCTTATTTGAAAACGGAAATTACATAACTTGACTTATAATATAATATAATATAATGAATCCATCTGCTGTTTCTTACGACGATCTCCACCAAATGATAACAACACAAGTTAGAGAGTCTGATGAAAAACAAGTAAGTGAAATTGTGAATACAATTTATAATAGAGTCGTAGCATCCGCAAAACTTGGATACTGTAATACAGTATGGGAATCAGATTATAACGCTTACAAATATAAACATATTGTGCTTGCAACAAACCGTTTGAGAGTTCTGTTTCCTGGTTCTGTTGTAGAGCAAAAGAAGGGGCACACAATTACAGTTGATTGGTATTAAGAACTAGCCTTCAAGAGTTCAAGAAGAACTGTCTTAGAATCACGCTTTCCAAAAGGAATACCTTTTTTCGTTAGAAGTTCACGAAGTTGTGCAGAAGTCTTCTCATGTAGATCATCCACATCGTCATTTGATGGCTCAGTAGCAGTAGGTGGTCCTTCAACTACTTCTACCTGCTCCTTTGTAACGCTTACACGGTCATCTTCCTCTTCTTTATCATCTTCAGTTTCGTCTAGCATAGTATCTTCCATGACTTGTTGCTGGCGTGTCTGTTCAACATGTGTTGCAAGAGCAAGGGCGAGAGATTGTAGATGTTGAAGCATTCGTGTCTGTTGCCAATATAGATATCCAACCATTCCAGATAAGACAAAAACCATTGACGCTAAAACTACGATCGTTACGTATGTGAGTTCCATTTGGTTGATTAGTAGGAAGAAACGTTGTTTCTTTAAACGTATAATAATATAAATGCCAGGATCCGATGCCTCTCAATTTACTCGCTTTAAAAAAGCTAACGCCGTTCAAAAGGGAGATACTCAAGCAACTGATTCCAAGTCGGTAAATAGGCTAACACAGTATACTCCCCATTTAACAGCTGCATCTAGTACACCTGAATTTTTATCTACACTGACAGCCAAGACGACCACGCCTATTACTCGTGATCCTATTAAATTTCAGAGTGCATTCGGAAAGCCTACGATTCCTCACCCGAATGCAAGTAATAACTTCTAATCAAAACAATAAATGCCAAATGTTGATTCGTCAGATTATACTCGTAGACTAAAGTTAAGAAGTGTTGGAGTAGGTATAGCAAATGGGGCTATTTCCAAACGTAGAGCATTGACAAGGTTTGATACTTATAATCCAAGCATACCCCATTTAGTTCCAAAACCTGCAGGTGGTGGACAAGCAAGTGGTAAGGTAAGTTCAGATATATGTACGCTTTGCACACCGCTTGCAGATAAGAGTGATATCTTTGCAGCAAAAAAATATGCTGCGAGCAAGGTTCCTCATTTTAATTAAAAGTCTGCATCAAATGTGATTTTTGAAGCATCTTGGTTCATAGGCTTTGAATATTCTGAAACCTTTTTCTCAAAGAAGTTAGTTTTTCCTTCTAATGAAATTAATTCCATAAAATCAAATGGATTACTAACCTTATAAATCTTTTGTAGTCCAAGCTGTTGTGCCAAGCGATCTGCAACAAATTGAATATATTGCGTCATATCCCGTGAGTTCATACCAATGAGTGCACACGATAGGGCTTCACAAATAAACTCAGTCTCAATCTCAACCGCCTCTCGAATGATATCCGTAATTTGTTGATCTGTTAGTTTGTTCTGTAGTTTGTGATATAGCGCAATTGCAAATTCAGTATGAAGTGCTTCATCACGAGAAATGAGTTCATTTGAGAATGTAAGACCTGGAAGTAGACCACGCTTTTTAAGCCAATAAATAGCACAGAATGAACCACTAAAGAAAATACCTTCTACACATGCAAATGCTACAAGGCGAGTTGCATATCCATCGGATGATTCAATCCATTTAATTGCCCAATCAGCCTTCTTTTTAATACATGGGATTGTATCAATAGCTCGAAAGTACTTAGTTTGTTCATCCTTATCCTTAACATACTGGTCGATTAGCAATGAATATGTTTCAGAATGAACACCTTCCATTGCATTTTGAATACCATAGAAAAGACGAGCAATAGGTGATTGAATTTCACGTTGGAATCGAGCAGCTAGATTTTCTTGAACGATTCCATCAGAACCAGCAAAGAATGCTAGAACATGTTTTACAAAGTGCTGTTCACGATCATCTAACTTTTCCCAATCATCCTTATCTTTACTGAAATCAATTTCTTCAACAGTCCAGAAAGTTGCTACAGCCTTCTTATAAAATTTATAGAGGTCTTCCTCTTCTTGCGCAATAGGGAATAAAGTGTAACGCGCACCAAGAGTTGTGTTAGATTGATTGAAAAGAGGTTCCATACTTGTAGGGTGCGAAAAGGAATTAAACTGTTTGTCCATTCTATACTACAATAGAGGAATGTCAAGTTCTGATCCGTTTTCTAGTACAAATACGCGTAATTTACTACAACACATCTTCTCGCCAAAAATCGTTGAAAATGAGAGTGGTGGTTATGATGTAAAAGTTGATATACTTAATGTTGATCGTATTAATATTACCGGTGACGTAATTGGACCAACTGGTTCTTATTGGAATCATTCAGGTGTTGGAGGATATACTGGTAGTAGTGGTACAGGTTCTACTGGTCATACTGGAAATACTGGACATACTGGTCCTACTGGTCATTCAGGTTGTACTGGTTCTACTGGTCCTACTGGACAATCAGGAGTTGTTACATGGTTATCGGCTGGTGGCAATGGGACTAATGATGAACCTATTGAAGAATATTTTACTCAAACAAGTGATTTAAATTATGGAAAACCCCAACTATTATATTTAAACGAAGTTTCACATAGTGGAAGTTATAATGTATTTTTTGAAACTTTAGAATCTTTTTCACAAACTGGATTACCATGTGTTCTTACAATTACATCTCAATATGAAAGTGCTTCATTATTGGTTAATGAAACAACAATTATGAATGGTATTTTATATATATATACAACTTTGCTTTCAACAAATGTATCAAATTTTACAATTAATGCGGAATGTTATTTTAATTTATCATTAGGTGGAATTGATGGTCCAACAGGGCCTACAGGACCTGCAGGAATAGATAATTATCAAAGTCAGAAAATAGTAATAGCAGGTGGAGTTGGCACATCTAATATAGCTTATTCGTTAGATGGATCTACAACATGGAATGAGATTTCTAATGTTTTTAGTTCAAGTTGTAATGCAATTGCATGGAGTGGTTCTTTATGGATAGCAGCCGGACAAGACGCAGATGAAGTTAGTAAATTGCTTTCATCAACTGATGGAATAACTTGGAACTCTATAGAAACAACAATTTTTAACAAATCATGCAATGCTATTGCATGGAATGGTTTGTTGTGGGTAGCAGGTGGTGGTAATACTACTGAACAAGGTATAATAGCTATATCATATGACGGGATAGATTGGATACAAACTGCTGCCATATTTATAGAATCGTGTAATACAATAGGTTGGAATGGTTCAATGTGGCTAGCTGGCGGTGATACAGTAGTTCCAAGTAATTCAATTGTTTATTCATTAAATGGAATAACATGGGAACCAGTTACAAATATTATTTTTACAACGGCATGTAATACTATTGCGTGGAATGGTTCAATGTGGGTAGCAGGTGGTCAAGGAGGTTCTTCGCTAGCATATTCACTTAATGGTATAGATTGGGTTTCAGCTAGTGGAGGTAATGGAATTTTTACTACTTCATGCGATACAGTTGCTTGGAATGGATCAATGTGGATAGCTGGTGGTAATGGCGTTAATTCTCGAATATCATATTCATACGATGGAATTAGCTGGTATGCCATTCCTACTGGTAATGCTATATTTACAGTAGGATGTAGAACAATTACATGGCTTGGAAATAAATGGATAGCAGGAGGTAATACTGAAACAAATAGTGTCACTGCAGAATCATTAGATGGTTTAACTTGGACATCAAATACTTTAAGTAATATATTAAATAGTAGTTGTATAGTTATTACTAGTCAAAACGTATGGAAGAAAACACCAATATCAACAACAGATGCTTTAAATAAAATGTCAAACTCACTATCTAAATATCTTGGGATTTTAATTTAAATCTTTGTAGCAAACTTACATATTATACAATATAAAATCGTATGTTTTTTAGGTATAGTTAAACATAAATGGCAACTCCGCCATCTCAAGCACCTACTATTCCTCTAGTAATCGGTAGACCTACAGGTAGATCTATAACTGTACAATTTGATGTAGCAGGTATTACAGGAACCACTCCAATTACATATTCTGTATTATATGGAACTACTACAAATCCTACTACTGTTGGTAGTGCTACATTAGTAAGTGGTACAACATATCAAGCAGTAATTAGTGGGTTAAGTTTAGGTACTACATATTACATTAAATCTGTAGCTACAAATTCTGTTGATACAAGAAGTTCTTCAGCTATGATTGCTGAGACTGATTCTGAAGACACAGTTATTGGCAATAATCCACCATCTCAAGCACCTACTATTCCTCTAGTAATCGGTAGACCTACAGGTAGATCTATAACTGTACAATTTGATGTAGCAGGTATTACGGGTGATCTTCCAATTACATATTCTATATTATACGGTACTAGTACAAATCCTACTACTGTTGGTAGTGCTACATTAGTAAGTGG
>Ga0181356_1000153_pt1 | contig 28451 bp, 15 predicted proteins | sample Fa13VDMM110SN_FD_130104 | JGI IMG/M metagenome (GOLD analysis project Ga0181356, IMG submission 130104) | Freshwater viral communities from Lake Michigan, USA - Fa13.VD.MM110.S.N | ecosystem: Environmental > Aquatic > Freshwater > Lake | place: USA: Michigan | collected 2013-09-24 | reverse complement strand
GGATACTACAATGGCTGGATTTTCAGACCTAAAGAAGATGAGCAAGAACTCCGTCTCGGCTCTCGCCAAGGAATTGGAAAAGACGACGGAAAGTAAGTCATATAAGGACGACCGCTTTTGGAGTACCGAGCGTGGTAAGGACGGCAATGGTTTTGCTATCATTCGCTTCCTGCCTGCTTGTGCTGGCGAAGAAGTTCCTTGGGTTCGCGTGTTTAACCACGGATTCCAAGGTAAGGGTGGATGGTTCATTGAGAACTGCCCCACTACTGTAGGCAAGAAGTGCCCTGTCTGCGAAGCAAACAACGAACTGTGGAACAGCGGAGTTGAATCTGATAAGGATATCGCTCGTAATCGCAAGCGTAAACTGTCTTACATCTCAAACATCATGGTTGTAAGCGATCCTGCTAACCGCGATAACGAGAACAAGGTGTTCTTGTTCCGCTACGGCAAGAAGATTTTTGACAAGATTAGCGACTGCATGCAGCCGAAGTTCCCCGGCGAAGAGCCAATCAATCCGTTTGATTTTTGGAATGGTTGCAACTTCAAGATGAAGATTCAGACTGTTGGTGGTTTTGCAAACTACGATAAGAGTGAGTTTGACACCAAGAGTCCTCTGCTTGAAGGTAAGGATGAGTTCCTTGAGAAGTTGTGGAAGTCACAGTATGCCTTGCAGGAGTTTGTTGCTTCCGACAAGTTTAAGTCTTACGAGGAATTGAAGGAGCGGTATGAGACTGTTCTCACCACCGAAATCAAGTCCTCCAAGAAGGCTGAAGACGAAGAGCCCATCCGTGAGAGTTTGAGCGAGAAGTTCCGTAAGAAGGACGCTCCCGCTGCAAAGAAGCCAGCACAGGAAGAGGATACGGCTGAGGAAGACGATACCCTGTCTTACTTCCGTAAGTTGGCTGAAGAGGATTGATTAACCTGGTGGTCTATAGGAAATTTGGAGTGCTACCTTGGTAGGATCCATATGACCTGACGAGATCATCGGAATCATTCCGCCACCACCGTTAGAGCCGGAGGTATTATTGACGACATTGTTCACAATAGTATCTCCGGCTTTTCCTTTGTATCCAAGAGCAGCATTCATCATTTCCTGTTGACTCAATGGTGAGGCTGATGGAGATGCAGCATATTGCATTTGATTGCTCATAGGGGTGAGCATATAATCTAATGCTTCTGCTCCCTTTTCTTTAATCTTCATACCTAGTGGACTATTGGACAACGCTACAGTTTGATCTTTAACTGCTTCGGTGTGTTGTTTCAATGCTTCAACTAGACTATTTAAAGATTCTGATGCAGAACCCCCAAGTTGTTGACCTGTTGACATTGCATCGGAAACTCCCTCTGTAACAGATTCGCTTAGAGAACCAAACCACTCCTTGGTATCTTCTGCCTTTTCTTTAGTAATCTCAGTAGTTTTTGTGGCTACAGCCGTTACTGCTGCTTTAGCAGTATCAAATGGGTTTTCTTTCTTGCCAAAAACATTACCAAGAGTATCGTTATACCAACCAATAGCGTATTCAACAACCTTCTTTACAACATCGTTAATTGTATCCAATACCAAATTAAACACATACGCTATTCCGTTAATTACAGGTTCTATTGTATTTTCATAAACAAACATTAGTGCCTTGAAGGTATACTTGAAAACAAATCCTAGTGCGCTAAACGCAAGTTTAACTAACGGGAATATAGTATAACTCATAACAGTAAATACCATTCTGAGTAGTTTTAGAACAGGAGCCAATAAGGTAAATGCTCCATCCAAAAGTTTAACTATTACTTCGGTTACAGTTTCCAAAACAGGTTGAACAAAATCTGTGTATATTGAAGATATCAAATCAAAAATAGTTTCACCCACATCTAACATTAAATCAAATAGCGGTTCAAACCATCGGTAAATCCTTTCAAAGTTCAAAGCCATAGCAGCAGCAATACCGCCAACAGGGCCACCAAATATTGTTGCAAGAGTTGACGCTGTTATTTGTGTGATTAAAGCAAGAGCACCTTTAATAGCAGTTCGTAAATCACCTGAAGTTAGTTTTTGCCATAGTGATGGCAGACCTTCAAAGATGCCTATAACTGTTGCTAATGGGCCCAATAATCCACCTAAACCTTTTCCTAGTTTAAACCCCAATTTAGCAAACTTAAAGATACCAAGAGTAAAATAGTCAACGCTAGTTACCAATTTACCAGTTCCAGATTTAAAGAACTCGGTTATTGGTGCAAAAACTGTCTTGACAAAACCACCAACAGTTGTGGTGACATTGAGTATACCTTTTCCTATGCTACCCAAAATGCTACCAGTTTTTCCAATAAATGCAATTATTTTTGATTCGGCAAATTTTACTATAAGAGCATCCAAAAGATAAGAAAGAAACGCAGGAACCATTTCAAATTTAGAGAACAGTTTTCCAAATTTGCTTTTAAGGGCTCCAAGTATCTTACCTTTCATAGTTTTTGAAAAAGTAGATACAGACTTGTAAAAATCAGATATGGCTTTATATACATCAGGCAAATCGTGATATATTGCTCTTGTAATCTGAATTTTAATTGCTTTAAAACTATCGGAAATTCCTCTAACCCCATCTAAGAAATTATAGAACGGTTCTAGAGTTAAAACATCACCTATCCGCTTTAGTTTTACATATTGTGCAAACAGCAGTCCACCAAACAAGCCCAAGGTAAACATTAGTGGAATAACTACAATCTTAACCAATCCCATTATGATTGGCCCAAATGGACCAAGAAGATCAGAAATGATTTTTATCAAAGAACGATGCTTGGTGTTTTGAATGAGTTTATCCATATCTTTTGATACACTCTTAAAACCGTACTCTAGGATAGGTTTAGATGGATCAAATTGATTAGATGAAATAATTTTGCGAACATTTTCTTGATCTTGTGTGTTCGCGGCTTTATTGAGTTTAATTATATCTCGGTTCTGCTCAAAGAATTCCAAGTCTCTTTTCTTTTCTTCCACAGACAAACGAAAACTAGAACGAGCAAGTTCTGTTAGTTCCGGATCAGAAACTTTTCCCATCTCAACAGAGGATGTCTTTAAAATTTTCTTGATTTCTTCTAGAACAATTCCATTGTCTTCAGAAGCCTCAAGGCTTGCCAAATCTGTTCTTTGTTGTTCTAAGAATCCTTCATACCAACTATCAAAGTCTAGTGATTGACCTTGAGAAGTTTTCATAAACTCTAAGTTTGTTTTTTGATACTGTGTGATTACAGAAGTTAATTTATCAAAAGTTTGAATTCTTTCTTTTGCTCCAATACTAGCAAGAGAGCGAACTGGTTCGCCTTTCGCCATACTCTCTTCCATACTCTTTAAAATCTCAGAGAGAGTTTGAATTTTATCCGTAAGTTCTTTGCTGACTGCTTGCTCTTCTGTCGATAGAGTCTTATTTTCTCCCACAAGATCAGCGTACTGTTTCTTTAGTTCATCAATTGTCTCGGTTAGAGATTTGATGGTTTGAGATTGAAGAAGTTGGGCTTGTTTTAGTTCTGCACTTACAGCGGCAACATTAACACGGGGGTCTTCTGGTGCTCCCCCGGGCATTGAGTTTGGTCCTGTGTTAAATCCTTGTTCTGCCATTTCTTATTCTTTACTGTTGAAACTGTGCGGGATCAAATTGCGCCCCATTTATTCCTTGGTGCTTTTCATTTTCTTCTTTCACATGTTGAACCAGCATATCAATGTATAACCGTCTTTCCCACGGTAACATGTTTTCTAAATCACATAATGAATACTTATGATGCTGCATCATTGCAAAATTACTTTGGAACATGTTTCCCAAAGTATCATGCATCATACTTATTGAAAAAAACTCTGCGCCCCTCTTAGCGTGACCTCCGATTCCTTACTGCACTTGGGACACTTAATCTTGATATCCTTCTGCATCACAGGCATATTTTCAAAGAACGCCATAATCTTCTTCAACCCAACCTGCGAAAGTTCATCCATAAACTTTACAACTTCTTCTTTTGTAAAGTCTGAAGTGTTGTATACCTGTTTGTCATCGTAAATTTTGTCTATACATCCTGCCACGAAAGCCATTACATCTTCTGAATTTTCAGACTTCTGTATCTGCGAAAGGTTAATCATATCCTCATAGTTTGGATATCGCATAAGAACACCAACAGTTTCGGATAGTTTGATTCTGTTTGTAAACTTTGGATCAAACTTTACTTCCACATCATTGATGTTTACTGTTGTTGGGCAACTTTCGGTACAAGAAGAGCACTTTATTCCGACCTCAATAGTTTCACCAACCGACTTTGACCGAAGTTTCAAGAACAGATATTCAATATCAAACGATGCAAGAGAATCAATATCAACCTTACCAAAGGTGCAGTTTTCTATAACCTGCTTCATGGCGCGAATTTGCTCACGCTCATCCTTTGTTTCATTAGCCAACAGAAGAACCTTTTCTTCCTTGACTAAAAATGGACGATATTCAATTTTTTGACCAGTTGATGGAATAGTTAATTCATATTTTGGTGTCGCTAGTGTGGGTAAACCCATGATATTCTCCTTGATTCAGTCGCTACTTTTTATTTATATGCCTTGGAATAGAGCCCCAATATTGATGCCAGAAGTGAGTAGATTGTTAATAAACGGATTGGCATCAAGTTCAGGTGGGGTGATTGATGGGTCTTTGGATTGACCAATCTTGTTGAGGAAGTCAAATGGGCCCTTCTTCAACTTGGCTCTCAGCGGATCGGTTGCCAAGTACTTCTCTTTGAGTTCTTGTATTTCTGCTGCCGAGTATTCTTTAACGATACCATTTTGCAATGCTCGTTCATCAATTTGACGCAATATATCAGTAACATTACTTTCACTAGCGTAAGCGGCATGTAAAGAATATTTTAATTCATCACCAAAATCTTTAAATGGTATTATTCGGCGATACGCAAAAGAAATATTTGAAACAAGCACAATGTTTGTGGAAGCGTGCTGAACTGCATTTATACCCACAGATCGTGGATATACCTCATCTAGTTTTATACCGTAAAGTTCGTTGTTATCTAAGCGAGCCACCATATCGCTAAAGTTACGAACATTATTTGGTAGAAGAATAACAGTCAGCGAGCAGTTCTTTGCGTAATCTTCATAATATGAAGCGTAGTTAAACACAGGATCAATAATAGATCGTTGCCAATTTCGGAAGAACAGATATTCATAAAGATCAACACCACAATTGAATTGAAATTGTGCATTGTTGTCACCGTAAGTCATAGACTGAGGGATATTTCTTTTTGGGCCAGCAGTATACTGTTCGGCTGCAACAAATCCTACATCAGGAACTGCGGCTTGAAGACAGTTTAAAGATAGTCTAGAACTATCCGTGGGCAACATTCCCGCAGAGGATGGAACGCCTTGAAGCAAAACACAGTATCTGTTTGCTCGCATATACCCCATCATTCTGCCAAAGTTGACCAACTCTTCTATGAAAGATGGCCCATTATTGCGCGGACTAGTCCTACGGGGATTGATGGGCCCCATATTTGCTTGTGCTAATATGTCTTGAAATTTTGGGAAATTAAAGTTATTTAACGCACTCATTTTAGCGATAATCCTTGGTTAGCGTTGGGAAGCCCATCTGAACACTTCTTCTCGTGTTGCTTTTACAAATCTATCTATGGGAAGAAACGGCACAACTTTCCAGTCTTTAGGTTCTACTTTGACTGCATCGCTAAGGAAGTTTCTGAAGTAGTATCTTTTAATGGCTCCTCGTAGATGTTTAGCCATATTTGCATTGTTTTTTATGTGAGTGTAATTCAATAGGAATTTAGCCAGACTGTTTTCAAACCAATCATTTCTATCCGCAAAGTCTATAAGAAAGTTCAAAAACACCGCTCTGTTGTAAAATCGTAGGTAGTGAAGATTCAATCCAATAAACCCACCCTGAGTAAATTGCATTACTACGGTTAGCGGAAACATATCGTAAAACGGCATGGTATTCTTTGTTTTGGGGCTATACGAGTAGAAGTACATGTTGCCAGGTTGTATAGAATAAGCAGACTCGCCTTCTGCCAAGATATTTGGACGACTGATTGGGCCTATTTGAGATAAATGATCGCTCAACCAATGGGTGGCTTCTCGGGAAGCCATGTTCATGTCTTCAAAGTCAAACTTACGCAGAATGGCGCGTACTTCTTCTTGACTCATACGGTTTTAGTTCCAAAAATCTCTTGTTCGGTTAAAACCTTAAACTTCCATCCACGAGTTTCGCAAAACTTTTCTGCGGCTTCCCATTTGGTACAGTTGATGATCCACTCTCGCATTTCATTTAACCGCCCCCTAGTCATCTTTTTGTTAGCCAATTCAGGTTTAATGGTTCGCTTCTTAGGCTTGATTTCAATGAGAAGACATTCTTCCTTACCCTCGGTGTTCAATATCTTCATCCAAAAGTCTACAAAGTAACGGTGAACCTTTTCGTCTAGCGGAGAAACATAAGGAACAATCACCTCTTCCGACGACCACAACAGAACAGAATCGGTTAAATCGCAGTATTGCATAAAGCGGCGTTCCCACAAAGAACGGTAGATACAGTTGGTGGGATCGCCTTTATACTTGTGTGGATTCTTGGGCTTGTAGAACCCTTTATATGTTCTGTAGGTTCCTATGGCAGTAGCCTCCCTTTTATTATTTAGTAGAAATTTTATCTAAATAGAATGTAGGTGTATCCTCTATAGAAAGGCAACCACCATATGGCATTAGAAGACGGAGCGGAAGGGCTCCCCACCAGTAGTAGAGTTAGTGCTAAACAAGGACAACCTCGTGTTGTCGGATATGATGATTTGGAAGATTATGAGCCTCTTCCACCAAGAACAACTCAAGGGGAGCGTGAGTTTAGGGCTACTACTGGAGTTGATAAAGCGCAACCTGGTGCAAATACTCCTGTAACAACAACGACGACAAATGCTGCTAATCAAAGATATTCTGGTAGATTTGAAGATGGTATTTTTGTTTTAGACCCTGCCAATAGTGGTGCTCCGTATTCGGACACTCAACAAAAATCGGCAACACCATTTGAAACAGGTTCTTCAAATGCTGCCTCATCTAATTTTATGAATATGCTTGATGAATTCATATATGATATTACAAAACAAGTGTATGTGTATCCTGAAGATTTGGGGTCTAATCCCGAACTACTAAACTGGATTCAAATTGAAATGTATGAAACTGGTGGATATGGAATACAGTCACAACAAAAAGACTCCACTACCGATATCATGGGTTTTGATATTGCAAAATCTCAAACCGCAGAAACATTACGAAACAGTTTAAACACTCCGGCAGGAATAGTCGTTACAAATGTTATAGGCTATGCCACAATTGGAGGAAATGCAACTCAAGTACTTGTAAGTGGTATGGGAGCAAAATTGGGAAAAGGATTGTGGAACAACTTTAGTTATGAACCACAGTTTGGAACTCAGCAATTTGGTTTTGCTCAAGAGACCACAGGATTTACCACCGCAAATAAACGAGTAAACAAAACAATTTGTTTATACATGCCTACAAGTTTAAAGACTTCTTATGGTGTAGAATATAATGAAGAGGATTTTAGTGCTCTTGTAGATGTTGTTAGTAAAGTTAAAGTTACCGCTCAAACGGTATCAAATCTGATTAAGGGTGCACCACAAAACGAATCAACCGCTGCTTTGCTTAGAGGCGTTAGCGATACCGCCGCTAGACAAGCCCTCGCGGGAGCAAACAAACAGTTGTCTTCGCTTGCAACTCCATTATCAGGTGGTGAAGACTTAAAGTTGGACAAGGCTTATAATGCGCTATCAAGACAAGTTATAAACCCATTTATCATCAACATGTATAAATCCACAAAGCGAAGAGGTTTTGATTTTACTTTTAGATTCTTACCAAGAAGCCGTCAGGAAGTTGCCGCTGTATACAGTATAATCACTACTTTAAAGAAATACGCATTACCAAAAAGAGCAGCAGATAAAGCAGGCAGATTGATAGAGTATCCCGCAGAATTTAAGATTAGATTCTATCACAATGGTGTAGAGAATCAATTCTTGCCAAAGATTGCTAGGTGTGCCTTAAAGGATGTTAGTTTGATATACGGCGACGAACCATTTACCACATTTGCCCCCGTAGAAGGATTTGGTGCGGCCCCAACAAAAATTGATATGACTTTATCTTTTGAAGAACTAGAGATACTAACACAAGACAGAGTAGATCAAGGATACTAATTATGAGTTATTTTTCAAACTTTCCTGTAACTTCAATTGTTCTTGATAAAGACGATCTGCGAATTGTTCAAGCAAGAAACATTCTGCTTAGAGCAAAATTTTCCAACTACATTAAAAACAAAGACAGTCTTTTTGATGCATACACAATCGGTGAAGGAGATCGTCCCGATACTCTAGCATTTAAAATCTATGGCAGAGCAGATTTACATTGGGTTATATTGTTATTCAATGAACTAATAGACCCGTACTATAATTGGCCCTTGTCACAAAGAGAACTTGATTTATACCTTGACCAAAAGTATCCGGGAAGAGCAGTATATGTTGAGGATGTTTTTGTTTACGCTAACGGAGCAAAAACAGATACTCCAATAGCCAATACGGAACCTATAGTTTCTGGCGAAACCGCAGCAACCATAGGCATCAATTCAGTAAAGGTATTATCATACGATCCGCTATTAGGAAAAATGGTTGTTACAGGAGCAAACAGTATAACAACACCAATACCCTCGGAGCCTGATAGAACCATCTATATCACCAACAGTAATGGAGTTCAAATTAAGGGTCGTATTCGGTATATTGAAGAAAATAAAACGGCACTTCACCATTTTGAGGATCGCTATGGAAACTGGCTTGATCCTCGTGGTTACATTAGTCAAAACGCGGGTGCGAATTTAACCGAAAGAATAAAAGTATATACACAGCCACCAGCCACAAAACCAACATTAGGATTGATGGGTGATATTACAAACACAGAATATGAAATGGTAAAGAATGAAGAAAAGCGTCGTATAAATCTTTTAAAACCACAGTATGTGAACTCAGCAATCCGAGAATTTTCAGACCTTCTAAGACCAAGAAAACCTAGTCAAATTTAATTCCTATCATGGCTGCGATTGTTTCATCATTAGATAAACTTAACCGTCCTGGTGACATTGTAATTGAAGATATTATTCTTACAACACCAGCAGGTGGTGTTTTGTCTATATGGAACCTATTGATGTCTGTTGAAATTTACGAAGACATGTATTCAAACAGTCTTTCTGGTTCTTTGGTGTTTAGTGATGGTTTAGCGATATCAAACCATCTTCCAATTGTTGGCAGTGAAATGCTGAAAATTGTTTTCTATACTCCAGGTCAAGAGAATCAATCTCATAAGAAGATAGAGTTGAATATGCGGGTGTATAAGGTTCACCGAGCAAATGTAACCGATAAAGCGGCACTTACTGTTCTTGATTTTGTATCTGAAGAATTTTTCTTGAACAGTATGGTTAAATTTTCTGCATCCTATAAGAACATGCCGTATTCAAAGATGGCAGAAAATATATTTCAAGATCATATCGCCACTCCAATCGCAAGAAACCGAGAAAATCTTACTGCGTCAACCAATTTTGCAGAAAATTCAAATCCTTCAAAGCAAGATAGTTACAATGTATCTTTTATCACGGTCGGTACGGAAGGACAGAATAAGAGCGTTGTGTTTCCGTATTGGTCTCCGTTTTATGCAATAAACTGGCTAGCAAACAAATCTTACACCACAATATCCCCACCCAATTCAGGTTCCAAGGGAGACAGGTGGTATGCAGATAAGAAAGCAGCAGACTACCTGTTCTTTCAGCAACTAAACGGAAACTATGTGTTTGCTCCAGCATCATATTTTAAAGCACAATCTACTGTGGCGAAGTATCGTCAAGTTCCAGCAGACAAACAAAACGATGCTTTAATGTTTGATAATATTGAAGATGTGACACTTGTTTCTTTGAACAATAAACTTCAAGATGTGGCAACAGGTGTTTACGGATCTATTCTAAACACAATAGATATCCATAAAAAGAAAATTGGTGGTGATTACTATCGCTATAGAGAAAAGTTTTTTGAAACTCAGCATACAGATGAGTATCCCTTGGTTTCTCCTAGACTTGATGGATTTAGCGATAATATCCTATCGTACATTAAAGTTTTGCCAAAGAATTCTTATAAGTTTGATGGTATAGAAGATAATGAAGAGCATGAGCGTTACGCATTGCTTCGTCAAAGTCAAATGAATCAGATGAATTGTGTGACCCTAACTATAAAAGTGATGGGCGATTCACGAAGGCGTGTTGGAGACATGATTTATGTGGAATTGCCTTCTCCCGAATCATTAAACACAACAGGTAAGGGACTCAATAATGACGGCAATGATAAGTATCTTACGGGCAATTATTTGATAACAAAAATTAACCACTCGTTCACACACAACGATTACGAATTGATTATGACTATCAGTAAAGACTCTTATAGAGCAAGCACGCCAGATCAAAAGGTACAAGATAATACCGTTGATCGTCCAGTAAGAGAATCCCGAGTGTAAAATGTCAGACACAACAATACACGATCAAATGGGTAAAAATGGCTTCGTGTGGTTTCACGGAGTTGTTGAAGATATAAAAGACCCTCTTAAAATGGGGCGAGTTCGCGTTCGTTGTTTTGAATTTCATAATGCGGATAAAGAACTACTTCCCACAAACGATTTGCCGTGGGCAACCGTATTACAACCCGCAACAAGTGCTGCCGTTAGCGGAAAAGGAACTTCTCCTACAGGATTGCTTGCTGGCTCTTGGGTAATTGGATTCTTCCGTGACGGAGTGAACTGCCAAGATCCTGTGATTCTTGGTTCGTTTGCTGGTTTCCCTGATCCTATAGAAGGAACTACAGGAGAGTATTCTGATCCTAAACTAGGATTCAATGATCCTGAAGGCAAATGGCCTAGCAAAAATTACGGTGGAGAACCTGATACAAATCGTTTGGCTCGCAATGAAAAGATTGAGCGAACGATTATTCAAAAGAAAAGAGATGAAACTTTAGCAGGAATACAGACTGCTTTGCATCCTTGGTTAACTTGGGATGAAAAGCCAACAGAATACGCCGCAGAGTATCCTAAAAATCATGTTATTGAAACGGAATCGGGACATGTGATTGAACTTGATGATACTCCCAACAAAGAAAGAATTGGGATATATCATAAAGCAGGAACATGGATAGAAGTGCATCCTGACGGTTCCAAGGTTCAAAAAACAAGAGGCGATGATTACGAGATTGCATTATCCGACAAGAAACTTCTTGTTAAGGGTAACTGCTATATGAACATGGATGGCGCAATCACCACACTTAAAGCAGGAAGAGATTTTTATATTGAAATTGGTGGCGATGTGCATATGTTTGCTCGTGGTAATGTAGTAATGGAAACCGGCAAAAACTTTGAGCATCGTGTTCACGGAACTTATACTGTGGCAAGCGATGGAAACATGGCATTTGTTGCTCCACGAATTGATTTTAATCCTGAAGGAGTTGCTCCTGAACTTGCGTCTTCTCCTATGTTTGCGGGTGGCAAAAATATTCCTCCGCTATTCTCTGATGCCACAGTATTTCCAGGAAGAACACTTAATCCTTTAGATGTGGTTGTAAACGGAATTAACAAAGACAAATATTTGTCAACAGATTATTTCAAGAAGTTAAATCTGCAAGGTTCTCAACTTCCCACAGGTTTGGATGCATTCAAATCGTATTATGGAGATGCTCTACCAAATACTAATCCCATTCCTTGGGATCAAACTGCAAAGGAAACTTTAACCAAGGGTATTCCTGTAAAGGGAGATCAATGGTGGAAAGACATTCCAGCAGACAAGGCGGTTGCTGCCACTCCTTCAACTTTGCCTCAAGGAACTGTAACAAAAACACAAAACATGCCTTCCGATCTTACTCCAACAACGGAAGAAGTGGCATCTAATAATAGTACTCTACTATCTCAGACATCAGAAAACAACATTCAACAAACCGCAATCTCTCAGAAGGATTCTGTTGTAACAACTCAAGCCGAGGCAAATTACACACAACAAAATCAAGAGTTGGCTCAGATGCAGGCGGCACAAGCAGCACAGGCTGTACCAACTCAAGCCCCACAATTAACCGTAATGCCTGGTGCTGTTCAAGAAGCAGGCGGTGGAGGATTCCCGTTACTTCAAGATGAGGTTGGTGGATTCTTGAGTGGTATTGGTGCAGGAGCAAATGAGATTGTTGGAGGTGTTGCAGCATCTCTACCTGAAGGATTAAACTTAGGCGGTCTTGCAGGAGTTGGTGCTGGAACATTGCTCGGTGGAGCATTGGGTTCTGTTGGATCGGTTGTGGGTGGAGCATTTGCAGGACTCTTAGTTTTCACAAATCCTGCCGCAGCAATTCAAGCCGTAAACATTGGCGCAAATGTTTCAACCGCCACAGTTCCGTCACCAGCATCATACGCTTCAAGCACACCACAAGATATTACAAACTTGAGTGCAACACCGCTGCCTCCTGTTGCTTCAGGCATAGCAGGACAGTCTATAGCAGATACCAATTTGGTTAACATTGGAGCACCAGCCATTCCAACAGAAAGTCTATACGCAGTTCCTGGTGGTAAAGCAACACTTATCTCAGGATATCCAGGCAGGTCTGATGCGAATAGTGCCACCAAGGGCATTCCTGCAATTCCTGTGGTTGCATTTGAAAGTCAGTTCCCGTCCATGAAACAACCTGAAATAACTGAGGTTGACGGTGGAGAGTTCTGATTTATGCGGTTCCGTCCGAGCACTTCGTTTGGTGTTAGTCCGTACAGCATATTGTACTCGGTGGCTGCTCAATGCACTCTTGGTGAAGGAAACGAATCTTACGGAAACACAGGCCCTATAGAGTGGAAGGGTTGGTTGGGAAGATACACGCATCTAGGAATGCGTCCTCCCGAGTTCTACTATCCTGAAGGGCCATATACAGTAAACGGATCACCTATAACTCCTGGTGCAGGATGTCGTGCTTTGGGTGTCACAGGATTCACCACATACGGAGCCTCAGGTGGAGCAGGAGGCGAACTAGTAACAGGTTCTTATTCGGGGGGGTATACCGGCTCAGGTTGTCTTATAGTGTTTGGTGGTAAAGACGGAATCAGCAGTACCCCTGCTGTTAATGTCAATACCAACTTGGGTTCTTTCCGAGAACTGCAACAAATTACCAAAGAAAGCAGCAGAATTGCATTTCATGCTTATCCGTCTCCAGGGCCAGCAACTGTTACAACTGTAGGTGTGTTTGCTTCTTCGTATGAGATGGCGTATCTGTGTAACGCCTGTTGTGATATCAAGTATATGGTTGTTGGTGGCGAATTCCCACCTGATCTAACCCTAGACATGGAAACGGGAGTAGCATACGGACTGATTTCCGAGATGGATTTGCCTGACAATCCTGGCGACACAAACTCTAAAGACTACTTTATGGAACGATGGAGGTTGCCTCCCGACTTTAAAATCACAGAAAAGAACTACGCTACGGTGGGATCGGCTTCTTCTTTTGTGAACGGAATACCAGCAACCAATATTGCAAGATTCACAATACGAGCATTTAATGCCCGCGATCCCCGAGTTTTTAACGATAAAGAGTTCACCATGACTGTCACCAACAACTGGTCTTCAGATCGTGATAGACTCATCCTAAATATTGATAATCAATTTTTCTTGGACGGCAACCCCGTCACAAATAAAGAGTATTTGCTAAAAATGAAACAGAGAGGGTACTTCGACTAATGCCAGGAATGAGTACACAAGGCGACATTTGCAGCGGTCACGGATGCTATCCGCCCCGTCAAGTTATTGCTTGGTCAGGAACAGTATTTGCAAACAGCAAAGGATGTCATCGCCAGTATGACGGTTTGGGCCCTCATGCAGACGGTTGCGACGACGATCATCCAACACATATAGCAATTGGCGTAAAGGGATCAAGTCAGGTGTACATTAATAGTCGTCAAGCAATGAGAATAGGAGATCCTGTAGGCTGTGCTTCTGCGATAGCCACAGGCAGCAACAATGTTTATTGTGGTGGAGGCTAAGGAGGTTTATGTCAGACACAACAAACAATTTTGAATTTTGGACTAATATCGGAATTGCAATTGCTACCGCAGTTAGTGGTATATTAATGGGTGTTGCTTTCATTAAGAAAAAGTATGACGCAATGAAAGCAAAAATGCAAAAAACTAAAGACCACGAAGAAGTTATTGATTTTCGTTCTGTTATGGAACTAAAGCACAATCATATACACGAAATGCTAACTTCTCTTCGTTTGCAGATGCATGCCGACCGAGCACAAATTGGTCAGTTTCATAACGGCGGAAAGTTCTTGGAGGGTTCTCCAATGAAACGATTCAGCGTATCTTACGAATCATGCAAACCTGGTATATCAATGGAGTATCCGTATCTTCAAGGAGTTTTGGCTACCCTGTTCTGGGATATGATTGAAATTCTGAAACAAGATGATCCAAGAATACGATTTACTCGTTCGCTACAAGAAGAAACCGCACTACGCACATACAATGAATCTAAAAACATTGAAGCGTTTACTTTGCTTCCAATAAAAAAGCAAGAACTGTATATCGGGTTTATAAGAATTGAATGGAATGATATAAGCAATTTGCCTGATGATCCTGAGTATGCAAATCGTTTGATGGAGCAATATCGCTCCTTTATAGAACTTGAAATTCTGAGGAGAGGGTAATGCCTAGCAAAAATTACAATATAGATCTTGATTTAAACTTTCAGCCGAATTACATTGACGGCGATGTGACAGTTAAAATCAACGAAGAAGCAGTAAAGCGTTCTCTAAGAAATCTTATTCTTCTTCGTAGATTTGAAAAACCATTTCATCCTGAAATAACCTCGGGTATTCAAGACATGTTGTTTGAGAACCCAAGTCCTGTGACTTATAGTGTTATTCGTAGTCACATAGAAGAATTGATTCGCAAGTACGAACCTAGAGTTAATAATCTAGCCGTTGAGTTTTTTGCCGAGCCAGATAAGAATACAGTTACAGTAAACATCAAGTTCACCGTGGCAAATAGACCACAAATTTTGGAAACTAATATACTCCTAGAGAGGACACGATGAGCAACACCAACCTAAGAATAGACGGTCTAGACTTTGATGCAATAAAGTCAAACCTTAAAGATTATCTTCGCTCGCAAGAACAATTCAAAGATTTTGACTTTGAAGGCTCGGGCATGAATATCATTCTAGACCTTTTAGCATATAACACTCACTATCAATCCTTTTACGCAAACATGGTAGCCAATGAAGCATTCTTGGATTCATCAGTATTGCGTTCAAGTACCGTATCTCTAGCCAAACAACTAGGATATACTCCAAGATCAGTAAAAGCATCCAAGATATTCTTGAATGTGTCGTTTAATTCTAGTCTGATTATAAACACAGCAAGCGGAGATACTGTTGAAGCCCGAGTGCGAAAAGGAAATGCTTTCATCAACAGAGGCGACATCTTCCGTGCGTCTTTGCCGGGAAACAGATTCTTTAATTTCATCGCTCTAGACGATTATAAGATAGAACTAGTTTCAGGAGTTCCTGTAGCCCGTAATGTTAAGGTTTACGAGGGAACTTTGCGTAATTACACCTTTGTTGTAAATTCGTTTGATCCTACCCAAAAATTTGTATTGCCAAGTAGCAATATTGATGTGGATACTCTTCGTGTTCGTGTACAAAAGTCCACAACAGATACTACAGGCTTAATTGACATTTGGAGCAAGGCTACGGATATTAATGGTTTAAACAGCGATTCGCTGGTGTATTTCTTGCAGGAAACTGAAGAAGGAAATTTTGAAATTTATTTTGGTGATGGCGTTGTTGGAAAGGCTTTGGAAAACGGTAATGTAATCAGTCTAGAATACTTGCTAACAAACGGCGAACTAGCAAACAACTGCAAAACTTTCACCTATGTGGCAGGAGTTTTATCGCCATATACAGAATCAGTAACTTCAATTCTTGATCCTGATGGCAATGGAACCGTTTCTTTTGGTGGAACTTTGCCTGAGTCAATAGAGTCTATCAAGTATTACGCTCCAAGAAACTATCAGGCGCAAGAACGAGCAGTTACAGTAGAAGACTATAAAACAATTCTTGTAAAGGAATTTAGCGAAGGAATAGATTCTTTCTTTGTGTGGGGAGGAGAAGAAAACGATCCTCCACAGTACGGAAAGGTGTTTATTTCCATCAAGCCAAAGAATGGTTCCAAGATTGGAATCTTAGAAAAATTGGCTATACAGAAGAGTGTATTGGGAAAGCGTAATCTTGTAACCATACAGCCTGAAATTGTAGATCCAGATTACATCTACCTAGAGTTGGATACTCTATCAAGTTATGATCCTTCAAAGACTAACCTTAGTCCTGATGGATTGGGTTCTCAGATACAAACCACGGTAGAGGCTTTTGAAACAGCAAATCTTGATAAGTTTGGTAGAAACTTCAAATCATCCAAATTGGTTTCAACGGTTGACAATTCAAACAAGTCAATCACAGGAACAACTTTAACTTTAAGATTGCAGAAGAGAATAGAACCATTCTTGAGCAAACCATCTCCGTATACAATCAAATTTGGCAATTCGCTTCTTCATCCAATTGATGGATTCACTCCAATCCTATCATCCACCCCATTCGGGTATCAGGACTCAACCAGCACAGCCGTAATCAAGCCTGTGGTTGATGCCTTCCTAGACGATGACGGATACGGAAATGTTAGAATTTATAAAATTGAAGGAACTACCAAAGTGTACATCAATAGTAAAATTGGTAAGATAAATTATACTACTGGCGTGGTCACACTAAATAACTTCAATCCTCAATATATTGAGCCTAGAACTGACTCAGAAATACGACTAACCGTGCGACCACAACGAATGGACATCCAATCTTTAAGAAACCAAATCATTGTTTTGGACTATAGTAAGTCTAATTTTATCGTGGAGCAGGACTCGGTTGCTGTTATTAACGAGCAGTCAGGAACCGCATTCCCTTATTGAAAATGAGATATGACAGACAAAAACTTTAATCCAACTTCGCCATTCATCTCAGGTCAACTACCTGAGTTTGTACGAATTGACCACCCCACTCTTGTTTCGTTTTTAACTGCATACTACGAGTGGATGGATGCAGACAACACATATCTGCGTTCTCCAAAGAAACTGTCAACCGTACTTGAGATTGATAATACTCTTGAAGAATTCATTTCATATTTCAAGAATGAATATCTGTTTGGTTTCCCTGAGAAGTTGGCTGTTTCGGAAAAGACAAACAAGCCAGTAGATCCTGTAAAGTTGATGAAAAACATCAAGGGATTCTACCGAGCCAAGGGAACAGAAAAGACATACGATTTCTTGTTCCGTATTTTGTTTGATACTTCCGTTGAGTTCTACTACCCCAAAAACGACATTATGAAACTGTCGGACGGCAAATGGGTGGTTCGTCGTTCAATCAAAACTACCAATAATACAGGCAAGGCTATATTTGATGCGGTTGGCAATACCGTGGTTCAGAAAGATGCTAGCGGCAATATTCTTGCTAGTGCTCGTGTTCTTGATGTAAGCACTTATAGAGTTGGAACAAATGATATTGCTGAACTATTTTTGGGTGGTGTAAACGGCGAATTCCAATCAGGATACGACGGTATTGAGTTTACCGATAAAGATGGTGTGGTTCGTAAAGAAAATAGAATATTCTCGGTTATCGGAAAAGTTACCATCACTTCAGGCGGCTCAGGATATAAGGCAGGCGACCAAGTGGTGTTTACTCCTGCTGCTGGAGATACTGGTGTTCGTGCAGCAGGTAGAGTTGGAGAAGTTGATACTGACGGTAAGATTCGCAAAATCATCATTGATAATTACGGAGTAAACTACAAGACGGCCCCAACCATCACCGTTCAATCGGAAGTGGGAACAGGATTTGTAGGAACCGTAACTGTTAGTGGAATGTCGGAATATCAAGGGTACTATGCAAACAACGATGGTCGTTTAAGCACAAACAAGGTAATTCAAGACAGCCACTACTATCAGAACTTTTCGTATGTAATTCTTAGTGAAGTAACTATTGATCGCTATCGGGATATCTTGAAGCGTCTATTGAATCCCGCAGGTCTAGCATTCTTCGGCAAAGTTCAAATTAAGCGATGTGCAGTTGCTGATCTACAAAACAGCACATCTCTCATGGAATACGAAGTACCAATGATTGGTCACTACGCTCCATACACCTTTATTACAAATGACGATCTATCAAACTGGTTTACCGATCCAAACACAGGATTGCTTGCAGGTTATGATCCAACGCAACATGATGCTATCATAAGAAATGATTTGGATGGAAACGGCAAAATAGATTTTGGTGATATTGCTCTGATAAATTTGGAAGGAATTAGTGCTGAAGAATACTACAAGAGTATTGGAAATCCTGTAAGTGGTTCTAGAGCATTCATTAATCCGCTTGTTCCCCTAAGAACTTCAGGATTCCAAAATGCTGATCCATTCTGGATTGTATATCAGCACCCAAACCGAAAGATTCGCGGCCCTGTTACTGCTCGTATTCCATTTGATTTGAAGAATGAATTCTTGAATAATCTTGGTGGACTTGCAGAGACTCCTTTCGGATTGTCTGCAACCAATGCAGGAACCACAGGATACTGGCTTGAATGGACTGAAGGAACAATATCAAACCGCGTAGATTGGGCAGCAGGATTCACTTCAGGTGAACGATATGTAACTTTGAATTATAATCCGTTGGAAGATTATATTCAAACATATTACGAACCACAACTACCCGCATCACAACTGCGTGCAGCACCAGAGCAAGTATCATCATTCGCTGTTGGTAAATTCTTGCCACGCATGTACTACGATAATGTTTTCACATATCAAGGTCAAAAGAATCTTGAGTCGTTAAGTATAGCAAACGATACATCAGTTCAGTTAGCACCTAGCGCATACAGTACCGCACAGCAAATTGCAGGAGCGTACAAGGGAAATGTTGTATCAAATGAAACGGTCATTTACTCCGACACGGGTGAAGTTATTGGAGTTACAGAAGAAGCACCAAACTGGAGAACAAAGGGTCTTAATCCTGATAGTTTAAGTTTACTAGCATTGCCTGAAACTCCAGCAGATCAAAGTAGTCTTGTAGGAGCCGTACAACCAACGCCAAAATCAGTTCAGTTCAATCGGTTTACAAGTTACGATGCAGAAACAAGTTCGCATTATGTAACAAACCGAGGTAATGTAGAAACTGGTTACCTGGGAATAAACGGATTAACTGCAACCACTCAACCCATGATACAAAAGTTTGTTGGTAGTCTTTTAGGAACCATTAAGGGCGACTGGAATGGAATTAGTGGTGGACAAGGATATGCTAGAACTGGTAAAGACGCATACACCACAGACTATAGCGAAGTTTTGACTACAAATCTTGAGAGTTGGGATGCTATTATTGCCGAATCTGAGGGAATTATAAATCCAGATGATCCTGGTTCTAAAGTTAATTTCATCATGCAAAAAGTACTAAGTCCCATTTGGAAGGGTGGAATTAATCCAGACGGAACCACTTTCGGAGGACTTGAAGAGTATTTCCCAAATGCTTCGCTTGGATCATACGGACATCCACCTCCTTGTCCTAGAAACATAAAGTATTACACAGATTATCCTGGACTTAGCACCGATGCCCGAAGTTCCAAAGGTGAAACAAAAACAAATACCAAAGGTATGACATATACCTCATATGTTCCATCCCCAACCTGTCCTGATTGTCGTTGGGACGGAAGAGTGTCTATAGATCCAAACGATCCTGTTCAACCACGAGGCATGAATATAATATGGAATAATGATGCCACAACTGTTTGGAATGGTATGACTGGTGTAAACAGAAACTTTGCTCTTAAATTGTGGAAAGAAAAATGGTATCAGTTCGCTAAAGCCGCAAAGGTATGGATGCCTTCATTTTATATCGCAACAGCAGATGTAAAGGTAGAAAAAGCACTACAAAATCTGTGTATAAGCGAGATGGTAAAGTGGCGTAAGCAGATTTTTGAAGAAACTGGTCTTGATGATAAACTAATTGTTCCATTCATCAGTAATAAAGTATTTACTCTTGGGAGTGGTGACGGTGGTTATCCCGCAAGTAACCTAGATTCTCTCCAAGATATTTCATTCTTGACTCCTGCTCAATTTGTAGAGTATTATATTGATCCGTCTTTAAGTGGTAATCCTAAAGGTTCTGTTCACGGATTTTATGTTTGGACTGGCGATGATACCTATACCAACAAATGGGTTACTGCTTCTAGCACACCGTATCCTCGCGTAATTGAAGAGTATGATGCAAGCGGTAATTTGACTGGATGGCGTCCTAATCCGCTAACTATTCCTTACGGTTACGAACCGTATTGGGATTGGACAGGCGGAGAAGATATCAAACCTGGTGCACCAACAGGCGGATATCATATTGCTGGTGCTGATGGAAAGCCAAGAGTTGCATGGGTGGTATCAGGAGGAACTCACGCAGGTAATCCGTATCATGGTGGAAACTTTGCTCCAAGATGGCCTACAGCATCTGCACCCGCACGACTAGAAACCATCTCCACCATGTACCATGCGAGAAAGAATATCATTGCGTATCAAGCGTATTTGGATGGAGTTACTGGACAAACACACGCACAATACAATTTTACAAAGCCTGAAAAGTATTCGTACCTTAAGAATAGTTTCCCAACATTCTTTGATCCTTCAACCAATCTGCTAGAATGGTCAAGACTCAAAGAATTTAATTTCCGAGTCAAGGCAACTTCAAATGACGGTACATCAAGTATTCCCGTAGGAATGGTTAAAGGAACTACATTTGCATTTAATCACCGAAATGTAAGACCAGGAAGAGGACCGCGTTATCGTGCCGGAGTTAAAGTTGAGGGTGCTATTATTTCTAACCCTCTGTTTAATTCTCTAACAGGATCATCCACAGTATTCTCATATTCTGACGGCACATCTTATACAGATAAAGGATGGAATACGGCAGATAGAATTGGTTATGTGAAAGCAGTTAGACCTGTTGCAGGCGATCCATCACAACTTGAAATTGCTGTAGAACCCTACTTCTTTGTAGGTAGACCGGTATTTGACCAAGCCGAAGGTAACGACATGAGTTTGTGGTTTCCAAACGGTCTTATTGATGGAGTCACTCACGGATTGACAAGCGGAAATGCTGCGTATCCCACAAGTTATGGAGCAACAAATCCTGCTGCAACAGACGCATACTTGCGTTCAATTGGTGGACAAAATGATCCTGCATATGTAAATCAGCGTCCCAAATGGTCATCAATGTTTAATCCTGGTGATATCATTTCGTTTGGTGCTCGTGGTGCAACCTTTGAACTTCAATCTCAAGGACAAGTTAGCGGCGATTTCCGAAGAACAACTCGTGCGGAACGAGATCGGGTATGGGAACTTGTAGATAGGATTACTCTTGTTCAACAAGAAGCCGCTCTAACCCGCTGGAACAGCCTGTACAATCAAGGCTTAGGCGGCGATTTCCGAATTGAATACAACGGTGTTATTGATGCTTGGGTAATTTACGGTCCAGGAAATCGTATTATTGTAAACAATTGGAGACCACAAAAATCTACCGTTGATTGTACTAGCGAGTCAATCAAACCAGAAATTACAGGTATATCAATTGAATCGGATAATTCACTTATAATAACCTATAGGTATACCAACAACTGTTCTGTAACAAAGAATATGGAATGGCCCGATCTCCCACCAATGAATTTGGGAGATTCAATAGATTATTATGATACACGATCATCTGTTAATGGTGCTGGCAAGTACACCACATTCAATAGAAATGATAGTGTGTGGTCTGCAAATTATCCAAGCAATGTGTATTCACCAGTTCACTTAGTAAAAACTAAGTTTAGTGGTGACTGCTGTGTGGGTAATAATTTTGCTGTTGGTGTGTCTCTTCTAGATTACTCTCCAATCAGCGATAAGCATGATGTGAGTATGGTTGTGTATCCTCCACAAGATTATCCTTCGGTTGCTCTAAGAACAACAAGTTTTGATGTTGTCACCGATTCAAATTATAGTAGCAAAGTAACGCCAACCACAGCAACACAAACATCTAAATGGGCTGCGTCTTGGGTTACTCCAACTTATGGAGGAGCAACCGGAACAACTCATATTACAACAATGTTTGCAATTACAGGCAGATTGTCGTCAAGCCCACAATTTGATGAAGCAATTACTGGAGCAACTTCTGCAAAGAATTTCTTGTCTTCAATTCCTGCAAACAGAAGAGTAATTCAACCAAGATATTTGGGTACTGTTTTTACTGATGAGTACTGGTTGGGTCAAGGCATAACTTTAGATAATGTTTATAATACGGGTGATGCTTGCCGCGATGCTTCAGGTAATTTTGTTACAGCAGACATCAATGACCCACGAGAAGTTGCTGGTAGAACTGGCTCTTATGGTGGAACTCAAAGATTTATTTCGCCTTGGTTGGACAATTCCGCTGCCCGAGCAAAGACATCTTGGGATACATGGCTGTCAGAATATTCGGCAATTGGCGGTTCTGCTCAATACTTTGTGTTAGAGAATGAAAATAATCCTGCAATAGTTTGGAGCAATTGGCTAAGAAAGAGTACATCTGATACCACAACAAGACAAATTGTGGATCACATGAATTACATATTGAGCGATCCACGCTCAGACAGTTTAACGGCAGGAAATGCTTCAGTTTACGGTTCACTCAAAACACAATTGAAACTTGGAGCAGGATACACCACCTCACAATTCAGTAATGTAGGTGGGGCGGATCTTGCTATGGGAGCATCTGGTGGATATAAGTTGTGGAATTCCGTAATGACAGGATTGGCTGCTTACTATATTGATGAATTTTTTACATCTCCAATTACAAGCAGATACTCTGCTGCTAGAATTTCAAACTATGATAATATTCGGATAGATGAAACAGATTATGTGTCAGATTTGAATGGACATAGAGAATATTTCAATGCGGATGTAGGAAATTCGGTAGCCCCTCACTTGTACGGAGAAGTTTCGCTGGTAGGAACCGTATATCAAGTTTATTCTCAAGACGCAACAAGACTTGATTTTAATTCATCACCATCTACTCCTTTTGGTATAACTCCTTGGAGTGGATTGTTAGTTAGTCAACAAAAACTTAGAGCAACCGATAGAAATAGAAAGATTGATGGTAAAGGTTTACAAGTATGGGTAGCGTCTATTAAGTATTATGGTTCTAATGCATTTGGTGGAAATGTAATTCTCCACAACGAATATTGGAGAGAAAATGTGTATCACATATTATTGCATAATCCAGAACTATTATTGTACTGGAATGCTTTCTCCGCCGTGGCAGCAGACGACAAGTATTTCCATGATGCTATTGATACTGTAAATAATATTACAAACCAAAGAATTTACAATACTCTAGATGTTTCAAACCAAAAACTAGAATACAACACACATTTTGTGGTTAGTGGTTGCTTGAGTGCCAATCAAAATCAAAATATTTTTCGTATAAGTGTTAACCGATCCGCAGTTGATGTTATTGATATTGATGGAGTAACAACTACTCTTGGTGCAAGCGAAACAGGTATTTGGCTAACAACTAAACAAGAGTGTACATCTTTTACTAAGAAAAATTACGATTCTTCAACCAAGAAATTATTCTTATCATCAAATACAACTCTTGCAAACACAAAATACAAAGCATATCAAGATAAGTATAGTTTTCAAATTGCGACCTATAATGAAAGCCAAATGCCTGCAAATGGTGTGGCAACACTAAATTCAGGAGCAAGCAAAACTTACAAGGTTGCTATCAAGTTCAATACTTTACCAAACTTCAACTTATCTGATAATTCGTTTATACTAGATCAAGGTCAGCAGCAAGATGATTTGCAAAATGCCGCTGCACTTGAAACCATGTCGCCTTATAAGAACTATCTTGATACAAAGTATGGGCCTGTTAGATATTCTGTGGATTATAGACCAGTTAGAGGAATTGTTCTTGCATACTCGGAACTTGTAAATCCAAGCCCAACTGCTTCAAATTATAATCCATACGGATGGGATAAGACTACAACAAATTATATCCTTGCAGGCGGTTATCCAAATACTGTTGGGTACACAGGTGTGGTATCGTATGTAAAGAACCAACTAGAAAATCGTGGTTGGGATCGTGCAATGATTTGGCTTCCATCTGGAATGCCGTTTAATAATACAGGAACCTATGAAGGAACCTCAATTCTTGGTGGATATCCTGTTAGAGCAGTATCTCATTGGACTGAACCAAATCAAGTATACACACCACCAACAGGACCAACTTCTGTTGTAGTTAACAATATGGATAATGCATACACTCTTCTCAAGGATATGATTGATGTTCTTGATGATAACAAGAGAGTAGGTTTCTGGTTTGGTAATAGTCCTTACTATCAAACAGGATTTGGCGGAACTTACTATCCTATGAGTTCCACAAATTATGATAATGGTGATTTGTTAATGACCCAAGTTCAAACTGTTTGGGAAATCACACAAAATACTAGAGGCATTGCTAAAGGAATGATTGGTTTGGATTCATGGAATCCATCAAATGCTGTGGGTGGCATTGACGCAAATACGCTACAAAATTATGATGCAGGAATTCTTGCGACATTTGAAAATGAGATTAAGTACATAACTGAAAGTAGAAATCCAGATTATAACCACCGCCGTCGTCCAACATTCTTGGATTATTATAATACAAATGGAAGCGTGAAAATTAATGGATCGTTTGGCTTGGGTGACTACCTAACACCCAATCACGAAACTTGGGTTGGCATGAATTGGTATAACTCAACGGATCCTGCAATTCGGGGATTCGGTGGAGATCCAAGAAAGCAACACGAACGAGATTTGGCTAGAGGTGCAGAAATTAAGAAAGTTATAGACATGGGACTTGTTCCTGTGATTTATACTGAAATTGATAAAGCCTACATTTATAATCCACCAGCAACAGGTGGTTGCACAGGTTGTGGTTGCTGCCAATCTAGTTGCTACACTTTAGATGGTTTGTATGATTGTAACGGCTGCTCAGGTTGCTTTGGTTGCTTGGGATGTCCAGCACCAACAGGCCCAACATGCAGCGGTGCAAATTGCTGTGGTTCTTTGACAGCAGGAAATCAATGCTGGAACACATTCCTTGGAGTCTATGATTGCGAAGGATGCTCAGGATTTGGTGGTTGCACAGGCTGTGAAGTAATTCCTGCTGATCCATGCGATTCTTGCCATCCTGGTATCCCATGTCTAAACATAATGACAGGATTGCTTGATTGCGAAGGATGCTCAGGTTGCTTTGGTTGCACAGGATGTGGAATAACTGCTCCTGCAACAGGATGTGCTCTATGCAGTTCTGTAAACAAGTGCTATACCGTAGATGGCATCTACGATTGTGTGGGTTGCTCAGGTTGCTTTGGTTGCACAGGATGTCCTAAGGGCCCAACTGGAGCAACAGGATGCAATCTATGCCGTTCGGATGTTCCTTGCTGGACTTTAAGTGGAATCTATGATTGTGAAGGATGCTCGGGTTGCTTTGGATGCCAAGGCTGCACAACCGTAACTCCATGTGTTGGTTGCGAATGCTGCACAGGCGGCTGCTTCAACAAGGCTACAAATCTTTACGATTGTGAAGGATGCTCGGGTTGCTTTGGATGTACAGGTTGTGGTATCACTGGTGTGTCAGCAGGAGCAACTTCTTGCACAGGTGCAGGAGGTAGTACAGCATGCTGCGGAACAACAGGTAACGGAACTCTATGTTACAATATTGTAACAGGACTATACGATTGTGCAGGATGCTCAGGATTCAATGGTTGCACAGGTTGCGGCATAACAGGAAGTCTAACAGGATGCGCTCTATGCAGTCAAGAAAACCCATGCTTCACAATTGATGGATTCTATGATTGCCGAGGATGCTCAGGTTGTTACGGCTGCTTAGGCTGCTCTATCACAGGAGCAACTTCTTGCACAGGCTGCGGATGCTGCTCAACAAGTGTAACAGGCGGTTGCTACAATATTGTAACAGGAATATATGACTGTGAAGGTTGCTCAGGATGCTTCTCATGCACAGGATGTCCTGTAACAGGTGGATGTGTTGGATGCGATTGTTGCATGACTGGCGGATTCAATCGTATAACAGGATTGAAGGATTGTGAAGGATGCTCGGGTTGCTTTGGTTTCACGGGTTGTGGAATAACAGCACCAGCCACAGGATGCGCTCGTTGTTCTGAAGTAAATCCATGCTACACTATGAACATTCCTTCAGGCTACGATTGTGAAGGTTGCTCAGGTTGCTGGCAATGCACAGGATGTCCTGTAACAGGCCCAACTTGCTCGGGCGGACAATGCTGTGGAAGCGGAAGTCTAAGATGCTGGAACACTTACACAGGACTATACGACTGTGCAGGATGCTCAGGATTTGGTGGATGTACAGGTTGCGGCGTAACAGGAGTTTCTGCTGGCCCAACAGGATGCGCTCGTTGCTCGGAATGGGAAGGTGTACCTTGTTTTAATGTTGTAACAGGACTATACGACTGTGCAGGATGCTCAGGATGCTTCTCGTGCACAGGATGTGCTCCAGTTATAGTAGAACCTAGTTGCACAGGATGCTCTTGCTGCTCTCAAATTTATGATTGTTTTACCATAACAGGTAGTTTTGATTGTGCAGGTTGCTCAGGTTGCTATAACTGCAATGGATGTGTAGAGCGTTATAGCAGATGTAATCAATGCACTACAGAAGATTGTGGTGCAACAGGTGGTGTTAACTATCAATTCTGTGTGGATTGTGGTTGTGCAGATATTTACACAAACTGCTCAGAATGCACTCAGTTGGATTGCGATTCCGTAACAATCAATACCGATTTCTGCCGAAACACCTGCGGTTGTGTACCAACCTCGGTTCTGTGTGACGAGTGTGTTCGTAACAACTGCAATGGTATTCGTTGCAGAACCGAATGCTCAGAGTGTCGTGAAACCGATGGTGTAGGAAAGTACACAAATTGCAATCAATGTTTGCAGGGAGATTGTGATTTCACCTCATCAATCAACCATCAGTTCTGTATAGATTGCGGTTGTCAGTCTCGGTACTTGCTGTGCAGTCAGTGCACACCTGCCGACTGCGACGATCAGTATAATGTTAACCATCAATTCTGCTATGATTGTGGTTGCACACCAACCATTAACTGTGATGTTTGCGTAGCCAATGGATGCGTTGGTGATGGCTGCGATTTCTGTGTAGATTGCATAACTCAAGAAGAGTACACAAATTGTGGACAGTGCTTGCCTATAGATTGCAGCGCAGATTATCGGTTGAATCATCAATACTGTGTGGTGGATTGTGGTTGCATCTCTGATGGAGCAACTGGATCAACAAGCGGTGAGACAGGAGATAACGGTTCAGATATCCTAGAAATAACCAATCCTGGTAAGAAAGTCTCTTATTCAGACTTCCGCAAGATTACCCTGCGTTCATTCTTTGAGATGCCTGTTGGCCCTGAATTCAACTGTAACAATCAGGATGTTCAAGCCCCACCAGTACCACAGGTGAAAGCCATCTCTGTTAATGCAACGAATGTTGATACGGCAGATTGGAGTACAGATTCTAATTATATCGTGAACAGTTATCCTAATAGCAGAGAAATTTTTGTAAATGTTGAAGGAGTTACCGTGGAAACAGGCAGTTCCGCTGGTCTTTCAAGTCTACTTTACCTGAGTTACTATTCTGCAATCAGCATGTGGGCTGATCTGTTTATCGTGGATCAAACAGGCAAAGAGTATCAGATGGCTTCTGTGGGCCCAATGCCCACTTCCGCAACCTCGGTTAAAATCACCTATCCGTTTATAAATCCGCAACATCCATTGTCAGAGCCAGGTGCTGTAAGTTTAGGTAGAGGAGTGTTTGGTGGGTCTTTTGCCTACCAAGGAATTCAAATTCCAAACAATAACTGCATCTATAGACTGAAAATCTACTTCCGAAACACATCAAATACACCTATTCCAGGCAGCACCACAATAAAGGAATTTAATTATCAAATGCTGTCGTCCTCGGATATTGTATCAAGGAAAGCCGCTCCTGCGGGTTATCATTATATGCCAGACGGATCATTAATGGCAGATAGTGAAATGTCAAGTAATAGTTCCGAATCATCGGTTATAAGTCAATTGGTTGGATATGTAAACGGAACAGCCTATTATGGTCCTTTCCATGAACACCTGGGTAGAAAAATGGTTGGGTCGGTACATACATCAACCTTCCATCAATATATTTACAATACAATGTCAGAAAGTCTGGCTAATCTTG
>Ga0181356_1000152_pt1 | contig 28469 bp, 35 predicted proteins | sample Fa13VDMM110SN_FD_130104 | JGI IMG/M metagenome (GOLD analysis project Ga0181356, IMG submission 130104) | Freshwater viral communities from Lake Michigan, USA - Fa13.VD.MM110.S.N | ecosystem: Environmental > Aquatic > Freshwater > Lake | place: USA: Michigan | collected 2013-09-24 | reverse complement strand
TTGATATGGTCGCCAATCTCATTGGTAACGGTATTGTTGGTAAATATCTATCACACCAAACAGTTCGTAAACAGATTCTAAGACAGAGCGAAGAAGACATTGAACGTGAAAATGAGAAGATCATGGAAGAGATGGCAGACCCCATCTTGAACCCACCAATGGAAGATCTTGCTCCAGAACCCGGTACAACTAAAAAGCCGCCAACCAAAAAGAAATAAAGCATAAATATAACAGATTAACGGAGAATCATCAAATGGCCGAACTTAAAGACCTTGTACAGTTTGCTTTAGATAAGCAACCATCAAAATTCAAAGATGCGTTTGGAGATCTTTTGTCTCAGCGTGTCGTTGACAGAGTAGAAGAACTCAAAGCTGAAGTAGCTGCCAATATGTTTGGTGAAGCTCCAGAAGATGAAGATGATATTGAAGATTTTGATGACGAAGAAATTGAGTTCGATGATGAAGATCTAGAACTAACTGACGAAGATGAAGAAAACCTCTTTGCAGATTTTGATCTAGACGACGATGATATGCCAGTAGATGACGATGATATCGAATTCGAAGACGATGATGATCTAAACATTGAAGACGAAGACGAATAGTAGGATTAAATAACAATGGCCAAGACATTAGGTAAATTACGTCAACAAACAGCAAAGCTTAGAGAGCTTGAAGCACCATCAGATGTTTCAAAGGGCACGAAAGCTTTTGTGAAAAAACACGTCTATGTTGTGCATCCTGATGCCAACGAAAACGATGATGATGTATTTAAAGCTACTAATGTCAAAAGAGCTAAGCGTGCTCCGGACCATGGTTATGAGCCTGGACAAGATGCAGATATCTATGAAGGCAAAATGAAAGATGTTGAAACTGATCAAGAAGAACTAAGACTACGTAAAAACCGAGCCGCGCATGCAGATCGAAGCATCTTAGGTGATCAGGGTATGAAAGACACCGAAGGAACGCAGTTCGCTAAAGCTCAAAGTGATTTCGACAAAGCTCATGGTGATGGACTAAGAAAATGGCCTGGATTTGCAAATGCAGCGCGTTCGCGTAGATCTAACCGCAGAGCTATCACTAAAGCTGGTTTAACAAACTCATACGAACCCCAAGGCAATAAGATTGACGAAATATTTGGTAAAAAAACACTGAAACTCGGTGGCCGAGAAGCCCCGCAGGATCCTGCTCAAAAAGAATGGATGAGAACACATCCAGCTAATGAGATGGTTGCTCGTGGAAATGTAGCTCGTCCAAATGTTCGTCGAAACCCAGTTATCGCCCAAGATCTTGCAACCATGCAAGCCAATATGCAAGCCAATAAAGCCTTGCAAAGAAACTCATATGATCCCGCTGGAGATTACGAACACATCGCCGAGCTTAGCGAATCTGATCAGTCTCTTCTTGTAGATATCTACAACTCTCTCACCGAAGATAACCAAGATCGGTTTCTTGAGATCGCAGAAACTCCAGAAGGTGTAGACAAACTACTTGACTTCGCCATCACAAACTCTAAAGGAATCAAGTAATGCCATATACGATTATGGACAACAAGAGAAATGGTACAGTAACCATTCATTGTAACGCCAACTCCGGTAACATTATTATTGCCGGAAACAATTCAGTTTCTAACGTTGCTTTAGAAGGCGAAATTCTTGCTACAGCTGCGATTAATCAGGCTTGGGCTGGATCTCCATCAGGTAACGCTGCCTATTGGGAAATCAAGCGTGGTGCAAACGTCGTTCTAGTAATCGACTCTACTTGCTATCTAGATTTCACCGGCAACGGTAAACAGATTAAGGTTGACGCGTCAGCGAACCTAACAGCAAACCTAATTGGTGCTACTTCTGGATTCCTGATTCTTGATTTACAGAAACTCGGACCTCTAGATCGCCCACCATTAGCAAACAGCGAATACTTCAGAGCAGGATAGTAATTAAGATGAAACTCATCACAGAAGTTAATGAAGACGTGAAACTTGTCACAGAAGGCAAGGAAGGTGAACGCAAATCACACTTTATCGAAGGTGTGTTCATGATGGGTAACATTCAGAATCGTAACGGACGTTTCTACCCAGTAGAAGTTCTGGAGAATGCCGTCGGAAAATATCAGAAAACATACATCGAAAACAAACGCGCATTCGGTGAACTTGGTCATCCAGAAGGTCCATCTATTAACCTTGATCGCGTTTCACACCTGATCGAAAAACTAAGCCGAAATGGTGATAACTACATTGGTCGTGCCAAGATTCTTGACACACCAATGGGTAACATCGTTGTCGGCATCCTCGAAGGTGGTGGTAAAATTGGTGTTTCGACTCGTGGTCTTGGATCACTCGAAGAAACAAACAAGGGATATAAGCTCGTCAAAGACGATTTCTTCCTATCTACAGCAGCAGATATCGTTGCTGATCCTTCTGCACCAGATGCTTTCGTCAATGGCATCATGGAAGGACTTGATTGGGCATGGAAGGGTGATCAACTTATTGCAGAGAAAGCTCGTACTGCAGTTGAAAAAGCCGTCTCTTCACGTGAATTAGAGTCTCGTAAACTCAAAATCTTCGAATCGTTCATTCGCAGCATATCAAACACGAATAAATAAAACATATAAAACGGAGTTAAGGAAATGCCTAAACCAACAAAGACAGTAGCAGAAGAATCAGCAGGCGCTGCTACTCTCGTGCCAAATCCATCGCGCGCATCTATGCTCGCCACATTCACACAGATGCTCGCTCAGCTAGGTATGGAAGATCTTACTCACTTCTTCAATGACTCGATTGCACAAATCGGTCAAGAAGCAGCTAACATCGATCCAAATGCTGCAGCCAAAAACGCATCAACAATCGCTACAAAAGAAGACATCGACGAAGTATTCGCCGGTGAAGAACTTTCAGAAGATTTCAAAGCCAAGGCCGCTGAGATTTTCGGAGCTCTTGTAGAATCTCGCGTTGTTCTTGCTCGCGCTGAGATCGAAGAAGAATTCGAAGAAAGAATGAAAGAAGAAGCAGAAGCAATCATCGAACAGGTAACGGACACACTTGACCAATACCTCAACTATGTTGCTGGAGAATGGTTAAAAGAAAATGCCATCGAAGTAGACCAGTCACTTCGTTCTGAAATCGCAGAGTCCTTCCTTGAAGGTCTCTATACACTCTTCACAGAAAACAACATCAAAGTTCCAGAATCAAAAGTTGACGTTCTTGAGCAACTTACTAACAAGATCGAAAATCTTGAAGCTGCTCTTGATGAAGAAGTCAACAAGAATATCGAACTTCAGACAGCAATCGAAGAGGGCGTTCGCTCGGAAGTATTCGATGAAGTCGCCGAAGGAATGGTAGCAACTCAAGTTGAGAAATTCCGCACTCTTGCTGAAGGTCTCGAGTATTCCGATTCTGGGTCATTCAAGCGTAAGCTTGCTGTGATTAAAGAGAAGCATTTCATGAAGTCATCTAAGCTAAGCTCAGCTGTACTGACTGAAGAAAACGACGTGCCACTTGATGAAGCTGTAGCAGAAAAATCTGCAAACCCAGCTATGTCACGTTACGTACAAGCAATTTCGCAAACTGTAGGCGAATAACTTAAACACGATAAAAGACTAAATAAATCTAATAACGAGATAAAAATCTCACTAAGGAGTAGAAGAATATGTTAGCCAAAGATCTTTACAAAAAGTGGGGAGACGTGCTTGAGCACAAAGACCTGCCCGACCTCAAGTCCGGACAGCGTAAGTTTGTGACAGCTCACTGCCTTGAAAACACAGAGATCGCTCTGCGTGAATCAGGCCAGTATGGCGCACAGCAACTCCTTGGTGAAGCCACGCCAACGAACGCCACAGGCTCAAGCATCGACAACTTCGACCCAGTTCTAATTTCACTGGTTCGCCGTTCGATGCCAAACCTAATCGCCTACGACATTTGCGGCGTTCAGCCAATGACCGGTCCAACCGGCCTGATCTTCGCAATGCGTTCACGTTACGCAAACCAAGCCGGAACAGAAGCTTTCTACAACGAAGCTGATGCTGGTTGGTCTTCACGTGCTGGTGCTAACGCTGCCGTAGCAGCAACAGGTGCATCCGCTGCAACTGACTTCGGTGCCAACACTGTTGGAACCGCACCAGGCGTTTCTAACAACGCTGGTAACTCGACCTACAACACAACCATGGGTCTAATCCTTGGTACAGCTGAAGGTCTCGGATCTAACACAACAGCGATCTTCCCAGAGATGGCATTCAGCATCGAGAAAGTGACAGTTTCGGCTAAGTCACGTGCCCTAAAAGCTGAATACTCACTCGAACTCGCACAAGACCTGAAAGCTATCCACGGTCTTGACGCTGAGACAGAACTCTCAAACATTCTGTCTGGTGAAATCCTCGCCGAGATCAACCGTGAAGTTGTTCGTTCTATCATCATCACTGCTACTCGCGGTGCAACTGAAGGTACTACAACTTCTGGTATCTTCGACCTTGACACAGACTCAAATGGCCGTTGGTCAGTTGAAAAGTTCAAGGGTCTCATGTTCCAGATTGAACGTGAAGCTAACAAAATCGCCCGCGATACACGTCGTGGCCGTGGTAACATGATCATCTGTTCTTCAGACGTCGCTTCGGCTCTGAATGCAGCAGGCGTTCTTGATTACACACCAGCCCTTGCTGGAAACAACCTCGCAGTTGACGACACAGGTTATACCTTCGCTGGTGTCCTAAATGGTCGTACAAAAGTGTTCATCGACCCATACGCTGGTGCCAACTACATGGTATCTGGCTTCAAAGGTGCAAACGCTTTCGACGCCGGTCTCTTCTACTGCCCATACGTGCCACTACAAATGGTACGTGCAGTTGACCCATCAACGTTCCAACCAAAAATCGGCTTCAAGACCCGTTATGGCATGGCCCCAAATCCATTCGCCAAGGGTACAACTGCTGCTGATGCGAACGCTGCTCTCGAGCAAGACTCAAACGTCTACTACAGACGCGTGCTCGTGAACAACATCATGTAGTTCTATAAGTTTCCATTAGAGAAACAAAGTAGAGTAGAAAACTCGGACGCTCCGAAAGGGGCGTCCTTTTTCTTTGCATAAATAGTGTAAATCTTAAAGGAGAAACAACATGGGTAAATGGCAGAAAATACAAGAAGCTATTACAGCTTCCTCAAATAATCTTAATTCGCATCGAGGAAATGTTCACAATGCATTAGGCAATGCACCTAAAGAAAACCCAATATGGTCTAAACTTGGCCACAATGACTTACCATATAGTTTTGATGCAAAATTGGGTGATCTACACAAACATCTTGGTTTAAAACCTGAACATGTTTTGGATTACACCAAAAAATACAACGCAGCATCAGAAAAGGATGGTGGGGTAGATGGTAGATTTAGTGTCTATAAGAGAAAAGATGGTAATCACGAAATTTCCTTCGATCATGGTGGTTAAACTATTTTCAGTTTTTACTTTACTTACCTGCAGAATGCGATATAATCAGTAATGTCACTGTGAATACCGAGGACCATAATGACTACAACCCCATCAAATATTAATATGTTAAGTCAGCTTGGCTTTAAGTTCACGCTCGCGCGTGCTCCAACTATGACTTATTTTACTAATGCTGTAGAGCTTCCAGGGATTAATCTGAGTGTGGTGGAGCAGCCAACTCCTTTTGTAAGTATTCCTTTTAGTGGAAAGATTCGGTATGATGATCTTGCTGTTCAATTCAAAGTAGATGAGAACTTCGGAAACTGGTTTGAATTACACGATTGGATGGTAGCATTAGGCTCACCTGTTAACTTTACTGGTTACAGAGATTTAAAAGATAAACCAGCTGGAGATCAAAAAGGCTTGACTTCTGACCTGGAACTCACTATAATGAAGAGTAGCCAAACACCTAATATCGGGATTACATTTAAAGATGCGTTCCCAGTAGCTATTTCTCCTCTGACATTTACATCTCAGGATATTGATGTTGAGTATTTAACCGCGACAGCTACATTTAGATATCTGTCTTATTCAGTAAGAAGGACGACATAATGTTCAGTAAAATTATTCTAGGAATCGGCATGGCTCTAGCTGTTGCCGCTCTCATTTACCAGATCTATATCATGATGGGCCAAGCTGTATGATAGGATTTTCTGTATTTCTGTTTATTGTTATTTCTTGGTTGGTTGGATATAAGATAGAAATGATGATGGAAAAGAAAAAACAAAAGCAGATTGCAAAAGATGACCTTGTTCATAGGTATGATCCACCAATTGATCCGATGTTTGGAAAGAGATAATGAAGCTTGATGCGATTTTTAAATTATGGGAAGCTGACAGTAAGATAGACCGGACGGAGTTGGGTGAGGAAAGCCTCAAAATAGCCCAACTCCACCACAAGTATTTCAAGATCTTCTCAAACGAACGTCTTACTTTGAAGAAGCTTACCGTTGATTACAAACGGCTGAAGCTCCAGAAGTATGAGTTCTATACAATGGGTCCAACGGAAGATTCCCAAGCACTTGGTTGGGAACTACCCGCGCAAGGTAAGATCCTTCGCGCGGATGCAATGCAATATGTTGATAGCGATAAAGACATCGTGGATATCTCTCTCAAGATTGGTCTTCAAGAAGAGAAGCTCGAACTACTTGAGTCTATTATCAAGGGCCTAAATAGTCGTGGATTCAATATCAAAACAGCATTAGATTACCTAAAATTCACCAGCGGAGTTAACTAGTGGCATACAAGAGAACATCACACACAAGTAAGAGTGGTATTCGAAGAACTACTACGTTTAATAACAAAACGCGAAACATCACTACTGCTGTCAGCACCAAAGGTGGTAACACACGAATAACACACAGCCGAAGTAGTAATGGGACTGAAGGAACATACAGAACTACAAACTTTAATGGTTGGGTTACACGGGAAAAGTTAAACAAGAAACAAAAGCCGATTAAATACTCAAGGATTAAGAAGCATCGTCAGAGGCGGGTATCTTCTTCGAGTTATGATTCTGGCTCTTTCCTTGGGTATATGTTTATCGGGTTTATCATCTTAATAATTGGAGTCTTAAGCTCATGAGATATTATGTAGACTTTGAGTACACAAAATTTGAGCTAGACACAATTAAAAGTTTAGTAGGTAATAATGACTGAAGAAGTCTTCCTCAAATATGTGGATAATGTTCATGTAAAAGTAGTAGCAAACCCTGGCATCGTCAAAGAGCTCGGGGATGAGTTCACATTCTTTGCGCCTAACTATAAGTTTCACCCAAAGTATCGCTCGCGTATGTGGGACGGGCGCATCCGGTTGGTAAACACACTAACTGGTTATCTGTACGCTGGTCTTGCACAGCGTGTGAAGAAATTTTGCGAAGCTCGAGACTACACATTCAGACTTGATGATAAGCTTCTTTATGAGGACGTGTCAGAGCATGAGATCAAAGAACACATTAATAAGCTTAAGATTCCAAAAGAATATGATGAGCGTCAATATCAAGTTGACTCTATTGTAAAGTGTATTCGTACAGGACGCAGAACACTTCTATCACCTACCAGTTCAGGTAAGTCTCTTATCATCTACGTGATTAGCACATGGTATGCGAAGCACAAGAAGCTGATTATCGTTCCGACGATCTCACTTGTTAACCAGCTGGAAGGCGACTTCCGTGATTATGGTTACAAAGGTAAGGTGCACAAATCAACGGATAAGGGTGGTCTCTCAAAAGAGATGAACATCAAGGCTGATGTTATTATCACCACATGGCAGTCGCTCAATAATGGTAAGACGAAGATGCCGAAGGGTTGGTATAACCAGTTCGGTGTGGTGTTCGGGGACGAAGCTCACGGCGCCAAGGCTACTTCGCTGATCCAGATTCTATCAAGCATGACTGAATGCCGTTACCGTTTCGGAACAACCGGAACTCTGGATGGCGAACCTTTGAATGAAACAACAATCGAAGGTTTGTTTGGGGCAAAATACCAGTCTATTACGACTCGTGAATTGATTGATCAAGGATTCGCCTCCAAGTTCCAGGTAAAGTGTCTGGTATTACGTTATTCAGATGCTGATTGTAAACTGGTTAGGAAGATGGAATACCCTGATGAGGTGAAATTCCTTATTAACCATCCCAAAAGAAACAAATTCATAAAGAACTTGACTTTGAGCCTAAAAGGGAATAAGCTTGTATTCTTCCGTCAACGTGACCATGGCGATATTATCTATCAGCTAATTATGGATGGGAAGAAAAAGAAGAACGTCTTCTACATTGACGGTACTATTAGTGGTGAAGTGCGGGAGCAAATTCGTCACGCCATTGAGGATGAAGAAGATGCAACTCTGATTGCATCGCTTGGAACTACCTCAACAGGAACGAACATTAAAAGACTGCACCACATGATCTCTGCCTGGTTGGGGAAAGGTAAGATCAAGGTCTTGCAGTCTATTGGACGTATGCTGCGTCTACATGCTGAGAAACAAGCCGAGGGTGCTATCCTTTATGATATCGTGGATGATCTAAGTATTAAAGACCACAAGAACTATGCTTTAAAACACTTCGCACAGAGATGCGAGATCTATGACTCTGAAGAGTTCGAGTACAAGATCTATAACATAGGATTAGGTAAATGAGTGCAACAATTATCCGCCTTATGAGTAGTGAAACTATTATTGGTGAGATTGTTGGAAGAGAAGTGGATGCCCTGATCATTAAACATCCAGTCTCACTAGAAACAGTATATAATGATGGCTCTCGGTATGTTCTAATGCGCGACATGTTAAAAGACAGTTTAGAAATACACATGCCTATTAACGCCATCAACGTTATGTACACTTTTCCAGCAGCGCCAGAAGTTGAAGATTACTACAAGGGCTGCTTACCAACTTTCGAGAAAGCAAAAATCGTACATCGCGGCATGTATGTTGATATGCTAAAAGAATTGGTAGAAAGTACACTAGAAGAAAACATGTTCGACATTAAGGATGGGCAGATGTTACAGCCGTCCTCAACAACTGAGAACTAGAGGAATAGAGTATGGCAAAACAAGCGAGAGTCCATTATGTGGACAACAAAAGACTGTATGATGAGATGGTTAAATTCATCACGGCGTATCGACTTGCCGAAAAGGAAGGAACCGCCAAACCACGTATTCCAGAATACGTTGGTGAATGTATTCTAAAGATCGCTGAGCGTTTGTCACTACGTCCTAACTTTATTGGGTATACATATCGCGATGAAATGGTTGGTGATGGCATCGAGAATGTCCTCACCTACATTCACAATTATGATCCTGAGAAGGCGAACCCGTTTGCATACTTCACTCAGATTATCTACTTCGCCTTTCTTCGTAGACTCGATAAAGAAAAGAAACAATCATACATCAAACATAAGATGCTTGAGCAGAGTTCTCTGATGAACCTGCTTGCAGATATGCCTGGTGGTGAGACGAATGATGATTCCCACTCAGTAACTGTGATGACAAATGTTGATGGTCGTCTCAATGATCTGGTTAATAAGTTTGAGAAGAAGGGCGTCAAGTCTAAAAAGAAACGTGGTGTTGAGAAGTTCGAAAGCGAAGACCCACCTTTCCTTGATCCCCACCCTGATGAAGAAAAAAAGGAGTCTGCATGAAAATAGCTATTATCACCGATACTCACTGGGGAGCTCGTGGGGACAGTGCTATTTTCGCCGATTTCTTTAACAAATTCTATGACGAAACCTTCTTTCCATATTTGAAAGAACACAATATTACAAGAGTGTTTCACCTTGGTGATATTGTAGATCGTCGTAAGTATATCGCTTACATGACCGCTCGTAATCTACGTAACTTCGTTGAGAAGTGCACAGAGTTGAATCTCGAACTTGATGTTATTGTTGGTAACCACGACACAACATTCAAGAATACGAATGAAGTAAACTCCATGCGCGAGCTGTTTTCCAATACCAATTTGAACATTCGTTACTATGACTCACCACAAGAAGTTGAAGTTGACAACACAAAAATCGCGATGCTACCTTGGGTTTGCTCGGGTAACTATCAAGAGTCAATGGAGTTTGTTAACAACACCAAAGCTCAGATTCTATTCGGTCACCTTGAGATTGATGGCTTCGAAATGTACCGTGGCTCGTATGCTGATGGTGGTTTTGATGCATCTATCTTCGAGAAGTTTGAGATCGTTTGCTCGGGTCACTTCCACCATAAGTCTACACGTGGTAACATCAACTATCTTGGTGCACCATATGAAATGACTTGGTCAGATTATGATGATGATCGTGGCTTCCATATCTTCGACACCGAGACACGTGAGCTTACCTTTATCAAGAACCCATTCACCATCTTCGAGAAAATCTACTACCGCGATGAAGAATGGACGATGAAGAACATCACAGATTTTGATGCTGAACAGTATCGCGGTAAGTATGTGAAGCTGGTTATTGAGAATAAGACAAACCCATATCTCTTCGGTCTGCTTATTGAGAAACTGGAAAAGGTTGGTCCAGCTAATCTACAGGTTCTTGAAGATTTCTTCACGATGAATCCTGAAGATGAAGAAGCAATCAACGAAACTGAAGACACAATGACTATCTTAAAGAAAGTTGTTGAACAGCTGGATGTACAGGTTGACAAGAAATCGCTTGACAATTTCCTCGGAAAGTTGTATACTGAAGCGATGGCTGTCGAGTAAGGACTAAAAATGCACATTCACTTTAAAACTATCCGTTGGGCTAATTTTATGTCAACGGGTAACCAACTCACAGAAGTAAAGCTCGACAAGTCCAAATCCACACTTGTTGTGGGAGACAATGGCGCTGGTAAATCCACCATGCTTGATGCTCTGAGCTTTGCTCTGTATGGTAAAGCTTTTCGTGACATCAACAAACCACAGCTGATCAACTCGATCACCGGCAAGGGTTGCTTGGTTGAATGTGAGTTTAAAATCGGTGGTAAAGAATATCTTGTTAGAAGAGGTATGAAACCATACTTCTTCGAGATCATTCAGAACGGTAAGCTTCTTAATCAAGACTCACGAGTAACTGAGTATCAGGAAATGCTTGAGAAGCATATTCTGAAACTTTCACATAAGTCCTTCGGGCAGATTGTGGTACTTGGTTCAGCGAACTTCGTACCATTTATGCAGTTGGCTCCGTTCGTTCGTCGCGAAGTTATTGAAGATCTTCTTGACATCCAAATCTTCTCTACTATGAACACTCTTCTTAAAGAGAAAGTCAATGAGAACAAATCTTCTATCATGGAAGTCGAGCAGCGTATTCTTCTGATTGAAAATAAGATCGATCTTCAGAAGAGACACATTCAGTCTATCAAAGATAACAACGACAGCCTTATTGAGAACAAACGTGAAGTTATCCAGGAAACGATGGATAAGATTACTCAGGCAAACCTAGAGATAGGTCGCCTTAAGGAAGATCTACAATACAACATGGATGCAATTTCGGATGAACGCAAGGTTCATTCCAAACTGACAAAAACGCTTGATCTCGAGAAGCAACTTAACGACAAAGTCAAAGTAACTAAACGAGAGGTTAAATTCTACCATGATAACGATAGTTGCCCCACCTGCAAGCAAGATCTTGATCAGAGTTTCAAGACTAACAAGATCACCAAAAAGACGGCCCTCCTCGATAAGTACGTCAACGGGATTGCTCAGCTTGAGGCGGAGATTACTGCAACGGAAGAACGACTTGTCGAGATCAAGGCAATCAACAAAGTTATCGAAGGCATCAATCGACATATATCGTCCTTTCACAACCAAATTTATTCCTGGAATGAGAACATCACTCTATTAAACAATGAGATCGAAACGATCCGAAACAACACTAAGATGATCGACGGAACTAAGTCTGATGTGAAGAGATTGAAGGAAGATCATAAGATCGAGTCGAGATTAAGGCATGATTTATTTGAAGAAAGGACACTGATTAACATCTCCAGCTTCCTTCTCAAGGACAATGGCGTTAAGACCAAGATAATTCGTCAATATGTGCCAGTGATGAATAAACTCATCAATAAGTACCTGAGTGCATTAGACTTTTTTGTACAATTTGAGCTCAATGAGAAATTTGAAGAAAGCATCAAATCCCGCTTTCGTGATGAGTTCAAATACAACTCATTTTCAGAGGGTGAGAAGATGAGAATCGACCTTGCCCTGCTCTTTACGTGGCGTACGATCGCTAAGATGCGTAATTCCGCCTCAACCAATCTTTTGATCATGGATGAAGTATTCGATAGCTCGCTGGACACCACAGGTACTGACGAGTTTATGAAGATCCTTGAAGGTCTAACTTCTGATGTTAACGTGTTCGTAATAAGCCACAAAGGTGACCAGCTTTACGACAAATTCCAATCGGTAATTAAGTTCAAGAAAGAAAAGAACTTCAGCCGCATGGAGCTACGTGCATAGGCTGGTTGTCTAAATACTATTGAATATAACAGGAGTTATTATGGAACAAGAACAATTCAATACCACAGGTCTAGTAAGCTCGATTCCTCAAGCTTTACCTCTGGTACCAGAAGACCATCCTATTCTTAAACAAAAAACTGAGCGGTTTGATTTCGAGAATCCACCGATCAATCCAGTTGAGCTTTACCAAAATTTGGGTGAAACACTAAGATCGCATGACGCTCTTGGACTGGCTGCACCACAGGTAGGGCTTCCTTACCGCTGTTTTGTGCTTAGAACAGAAAACATTCTTGGAGTTTTTAATCCGATTTTGGTTGACAAATCTGATGAACAGGTTATAATGGAGGAAGGTTGTCTCTCGTTCGAGAACCTTTTCATTAAAGTAAAAAGAGCCCAACGCATTCGTGCCCGCTTTACTACGCCCGATGGTCAAACTCAAACAGCAGCGTTTGAAGGAATGACTGCTCGTGCGTTTCTACACGAGTATGATCACCTTGAAGGTATCACATTCGACAAGATTGCTAATAAGTTTTTTGTAGAAGCTGGCAGGAAAAAACGTAAGTTGATTAATTCCGGACGCTACACCGTGACGCATGTCATCAAGGAGGCCTAGTTGGTCAAGATTATTGTTGCAAAAACTAAGCTAGACTGCGAGCATTTGCTTGGTCAGTATCTAGATGAGTCACATTACGACACACTCATTACTGAAGACACCGATGGGTTTCTTCCTCCAGATTGTGATATCGCTACTCAAGCTCAGTGTGGTGGAGACTGTGAGGTGTGTCCATCCGGTAGTGATGAACGTCGTGTTGCTTTCAAATTTCGCAAGAATTACTTCTCAAAGAAACTAAGGGTGCCAGCTTATGAAGGACTTAAAGAAGCAGCGACAGAGTCACAGAATAGAGGATTGGCTGCAGGCCCTCGTGGCGCTAGTTTATCTGTTGATGGTCGTGGCGGGCGTGATTGGGTTACTGATTATGAACTTGAAGTTCTAGATTTCTTTCTGTCCGACAGAGCCGTCATCTTTGACGAACGCTCTGTCTATACCATTAGAAAATCATACAAAGATAAAGCTAAGTCCGATGAAACACGCGGCACAGTCTGGCTTCGTTCACAAGTAACCAAAGAGTACCCAGAGTACCACAATTGGTTTGACAAGTGGGTTGACAAGGTAAAGGAACTTCCTCGTGATGAACAAAAAGCCGCTGCCAAGATCGTCGCGGAAAAGTGGATTAGCTATACCAATTATGCTAAATCAGTTTATTCTGGAGTGGCAGGCTGGTACGATAGATATCCACGCATCCCTTTCGGACGTGCGACATCGTATACGAGAGACAATCCGGAAAAATTCGCTCTCGCGTTTCCCTTCCTTCAAGCTCTCGACAAAGGATATCGAGAACTACTCCCTTGGCGGTATGGAAATCAAAGAGCCGCAGCCGATAAACTTGACAGTAGATACCTTGTCCCGAGCACTGTCTTTAGCACAATCACCGTCAACAAGTCCTTCCGCACTGCGGCCCACCGCGACGCGGGTGACTTTTCAGATGGTGTTTCCAATCTTCTCACACTCGGTGATGGTGAATACACAGGCGGGTACTTGATCTTCCCTGAATACCGTATCGCTGTTGATGTCAGACCCGGTGATCTTCTTCTGGTAAACAATCACGAGATTATCCACGGTAACACCGAGATCAAACTGAACTTCCCAGAAGCCGAACGCATCTCAATCGTTTGCTATTTGCGCGAGAAAATGCTTGAGCTTGGAAGTTTTGAATATGAGAAAACTCGGGAGCAATATGTTGAAGACCGAAGAAAAAACAAAGACCACCCATCACAACGTCCCTTGTGGAACGGCATTACACCCGGAATGTGGGAAGAAAGAGAGTGGTATGACTATCTTGGGGATAGACTTGGGGAAGAAACCGTCCGTCAGTATCACCCTGACGCATTCGCTTCATCACTTGATTCGTTCTTCTCGTAAGTAAAGGTTGCCTAAATATGTCTAATACGTTTCGCCGCTGGTTGATTGTTCTAATTTTTGGTGCGGTGTTTCTTGCAGCGGCAGTTATAACAGAAAAGGGCATCTACTATGAGGGAACCATCGAAGAAACAACTTCTGGAAAAAATTAAACTGAATCTAGATGGTGTCAGATCTTTTGCCAGAAACTTTGAACGTTATGCGCAAAATCCAAACGAGCGCGTTGTTGGCACTTCACCAGAAGAACAAGATGCTCGCCGTCGCCATAAAGACTGGCAGGCCACAAAACAACAACGTCCAAGTGAGTCTGTCGAAGTAAATGAAATTTTTGGTATGGGTAGACCAAGAGTTGATCATTGGGAAGGACATTTTGCTAATGGAAAAATGAAAGGTTTGGGAATTACCAGTACTGGTAATTCTGCTGCTAAAAGAGTTCATAGAGAAGTTCATAGAGAACTTGATAAGGCTCATTCTGATCCAAGACACCCATACCATAAAGAAGTTAATGCGTTAGGTAAATTTTTAGCTGCCAGTGGCTCTAAAAGAAAAGCCGAAGATCACGGATTCAACCACACTAGAAATCCTGTAGATAGAGATTTTCTTCGTCAAGGTCAAGCTAGTAATCACGCGCACAGTGGCGTAGACGCTGTCGATCATATTATAGATCGAGCTATTTTTGGCAAAAAAAGATAGGATAAAATTTTATTATGAAAATTATGGTAGCTATGCACGTCTTCAACAACTTTGGAGGCATTCTGAATCATAACGAGCAGCTAATCGCCGGTTTGAAAGACCTTGGTCATGATGTTACCTTTGCCTATCTCAAGACAACAACCAAACCAAATTATTCCGTCGACACTTCGATGCGAAGCGATGCCCATGCTGACGGATACGAACTGGGTGAAGGAACTGGTTTGCCCCTCCATCAAGGAAATGGTTACGTATCACCATATTACTCCATCAAAGATAAAGACTCCATCGCCAAGTTTGTCAAAGAGGCAAACAAGCACGACATCCTTATCTGGCAGTCGATTTTTGGTTTTAAGCAAAGCGCGACAGAGAAGGACAAATCATGGCTTCCTATGATCGAAGATGTAACTGCAAAACAAATTGCTGTCATTCACGATGGGAACCTGAAGAAGCTTTATAGTTGGATACACCGTGTGACGCCCCACCTGGCAGGCCTAGCCTGTGTCCATCCGGCTGCTATGAAGCAAGCGGATTTTATGCCTGTGCCTCGAAACATGATTCTAAACCCACAGGATGTCTCAGAGGTAGAACCTGTACCATTCACGGATCGAGTTAACAAACTCCTAGCACCCCAGACGTTCAAACGCTGGAAACGTGTTGATGATCTAGTCGCTGCTGTTCCTTATATCGAAGGTAGAGTTTATATTGCCGGTGATGGTATGGAACGAGCCTATATGGCTTCGGAAGAAAAGTGTAAGCCAGAATACTACTGCACCAAAGAGCTTGATCCTGATGCTACGGAAGATCGCCTTGGTAAACGTATTTGGCAAAACGCTCTCGATACTAAAAAGATGGCATATCTCGGGTTCATCACAGGTGCCGATCGTGACAAAATACTAAATACTAGTAAGTTCCTCCTTGATCCCAGCTGGTCGCTGACATACGGAGAACACTTCAACCGTTCTATCGTTGATGCCATGCGCGTAGGATGCGTTCCGATTGCTCGTAACTACGGTATTAGTGATAACGCTGAAGGTAATGGTACGCTCTTTTTACCGGGAAGAAATTACTTCATGATCCCGCATGATGTTACACCAAAACAGTTTGGTGGGTTTGTTAACCAGTATTTCAATGTGTCTGAAGAAATGTATCTTGACATCGTTGATGCGAATAAAGAAGTCATCAAGAACTTCGATCGCAGGAAAATCGCACAACAGTTTATCAATCTTGCACTTGGCAAGAAAGATAGTGGATATTACGACAAGGCTGAAACTGGTCGACTCAATATCGACAACAATGTGGCTCAGAAAACGGGCGACAAAATCTGGGACGAACACTTTGAAGTCCCTTCTTCTCTTGATAGTTTCTTTTCATAAGGTGATAATGAATGGCTCGTAAGGCAACCCCAGTAGTTTCAAAAACTAATGTTGATCTTAATGTCGGTGGTGTGAAGCACGACATTGGTAAAAATCCACTAGACCTTCTTCCTTTCGGGGCACTTGAAGACGTCGGCCGAGTTCTCGAGTTTGGCGCGAAGAAATACTCTGCTTGGAATTGGTCTAAAGGAATGGTTTATTCCAGACTGATTGCAGCTTCTCTAAGACATATTTTCTCTTTCGCCAAAGGCGAAAATAATGATCCAGAAACCGGCATCTCTCACATCGCGCATGCTCTCTGCTGCCTTCTTTTTCTTCAAGAGTATATCAATCGCGGTGGCGACTTTACGAAGTTTGATGACCGATATATTTGGCCAAAACAAGAATCAGAAGAAACCTGATAATTTGCTTGCCTTTCGGGGCGACCTAAGCTATAATTGACAAACATAAGGAATAACATGGAAAACGAAAGCGTAGGACCGTCCCCAAGTCCAGCACCAAATGGAGGAATGCAAATCCAAATCCCTATTGAAAAATTGCGTGAGAGAAAACTCTTTATAGCAACCCCGATGTATGGTGGCCAGTGTAGTGGTATGTTCGCCCGCTCATGTGCTGATCTGTCAGCACTGTGCACAAAGTACGGCATTCAGCTACGCTACTACTTTCTATTCAACGAATCTCTGATCACTCGCGGGCGTAACTATTGCGCCGACGAGTTCCTCCGTAGCGGTGACACCAATATGATGTTCATCGACTCGGATATTGGATTCAATGCGAATGATGTGATTGCTCTGCTTGCCATGCAATCTGCTAATCCAGAAGATGACCAGTATGATATTCTCTGCGGTCCATATCCTAAGAAGTGTATCTCTTGGGAAAAGATCAAGATGGCCGTTGATAAAGGATTTGCCGATGAAGATCCAAACGTTCTAGAACGCTTCGTCGGTGACTATGTTTTCAATCCTGTAAATGGAACGAGAACAATTCCACTAAACCAGCCAATTGAAATTCTAGAAGCTGGTACTGGGTTTATGATGATCCGTCGTAATACCTTCGAGAAATTTGCTGCTGCCTACCCTAAGCAATCATATAAACCTGACCACGTTAGAACTGCTCACTTTGATGGTTCGCGTGAAATTATTGCTTACTTCGATACGCCTATCGACCCAGAAACTAAACGCTACCTTTCAGAAGATTATATGTTCTGCCAATGGTCTCGCAAGATCGGCCTGAAAGTGTGGTTCTGCCCATGGATGAAGCTCCAACATGTTGGGTCTTATATCTTCGGTGGCTCTCTTGCTGATCTTGCACAAATCGGAGCTTCAGCAACTGCTGACCAAGCTAAAATCAAGAAACCAAAGTGATAGGATAACACATAATGCAACTTTCTAATGAAACTACCGCCGTACTAAAAAACTTTGCCAGCATCAACCCTAACCTGCTGGTCAAACCCGGTACAAGCCTACGTACTATTTCACCAACCAAATCTGTTATGGCTCGCGCCACGGTTGAGGAAGAATTCGACAAGGGCTTCGCGATCTTTGATTTGAGTCAATTCCTTGGTCGTCTCTCGCTGTTTGATAAGCCAGAACTGACTATCAACGATGCCTTCATGGAGATCTCTGAAGGTGAAGAATATTCTGAGTTCGCATTCGCTGCTCAGGAAAACATCGTAGCTCCTCCTGAGAAAGAGATTACTCTTCCCAAGCCCGAGATCAAATTCGAGCTCACCGAGAAAGACTTCTCCAAAGTCATGAAGGCTATGAGCGTTTCCGGTCTCCCAGAGATCGCGGTAACGGGTGACGATGGTAAACTTTCGCTTCAAGCCATCGACTCCAAGGGCGTAAGCAAAGACGTCTTCACGATCAATATCGGTAAGACGAAACTCAAGTTCCGCATGATCTTCCGTGCTGATAACCTGAAAATCATCCCCGGTGATTATGCAGTCGAGATCTCTTCTAAAGGTCTCGCGCACTTCAAAGCCGAACAGGTTGAGTACTGGATTGCTGTGGAACAGAATAGCAAGTTCGAAGGCTAAATATTGAAAAGCTCTGTCAAGTCAGAGTGCCGGTGGGATGTGGGACTTGACCTAATATCCGCGACCAGCATTTTTTTAATTATGGAGCTATATTATGATGATTCGCGAAGAGTTTCTCTGGGTAGAGAAGTATCGCCCAAAGACCATTGCTGATTGTATTCTGCCTGAAAAACTAAAGTCTACCTTCCAAAAATTCGTTGACCAAAAAGAAGTACCAAACCTTCTGCTTACGGGCGGGCCAGGTGTTGGTAAGACCACAGTTGCACGTGCCATGCTCGAGCAACTTGGTTGCGATTACATCGTTATCAACGGTTCTATGAACGGTGGTATCGATACTCTGAGAACTGACATCCAAAGCTTCGCTTCATCTGTATCACTTACAGGTGGGCGTAAGTATGTCATTCTAGATGAGGCGGATTACCTCTCATCTGCAACTCAGCCTGCTCTCCGTAACTTTATGGAGGAGTTCTCTAAGAACTGCGGCTTCATTCTCACTTGTAACTTCAAAGATAAGATCATCGCTCCTCTCCATTCGCGATGCTCCGTCGTTGACTTCAAGATCACCAAAGCTGAGAAGGAAGATCTCGCCCGCCAGTTTCTGAAGCGTGCAATGCACATTCTTAAAACTGAAGGCGTCGAAGCTGAGAAACCAGCTGTCGCTGGCGTCATTATCAAGTTCTTTCCTGACTGGCGCAGAGTTCTAAACGAGCTTCAGCAATATGCCGCTACTGGTAAGATTGACTCCGGTATTCTAACCAATCTCCAAGACGTCAACCTGACGAAACTCATGGAGTATCTGAAGTCTAAGAACTTCACCGCCATGCGTAAGTGGGTTGGTGAGTCTGATCTTGATGGTGTAGCGGTGTTCCGTGTCATCTATGATAAAGCCGAACACTTCGTCACCAAGGAATCAATTCCCGGTCTGGTTATTCTGATCGGTAAGTACCAATACCAACACTCATTCGTTTCTAACCCGGACATTAACATCGTTGCGTTCCTCACCGAATGCATGGTGGAATGCGAGTTCAAGTGAGTTGGGTATCAAAGCTCTTTAACTTCTTCGGCTTGCACATCGAGAAGATCCCAACAAGGGTTTGCTCTTTGTGTGATGCTCCGCTTCCAGAAGAACCAGCCAAGGTAGTCGTTAATGACGGCTCCGAGATTGAGATCTGTGAAACGTGTGAGAAAATTCTTGAGCTATCCAACAAAGCTGTAATAAAAGGTAGAACTCCGGAAAAGGACGAAGAAGATGGCGACGAACCCCTTTGATTTCGTAAACTCTGTAAACTTCACTAAGCGACACCTTATCAATGAAGGCGAAGCTGATGAGAAGTCTTATCTCCCATTCATGGTGAACACCGCCCTGTCTTACTTCCCAGACACGGTTGAGTATGCTAACCAGATGAACATGAATTATCACCTGGATAACAAACTACAGTATGACTTTCTCATAAATATAGTTAGACCTAAGAAACGGTTCAGTAAATGGACCAAGAAAGAGGTCAACGAGGATTTAGAGGCAGTTCAGACTTGGTTTGGGTATAATGTTACTCGTGCTAAGGAAGCGTTGCGGATTCTATCACCCTCTCAACTAGAAGACATAAAGAAAGCACTAGGTGAAAGATGAATGTTGTTGATAGTCTACTAGAAGTCAATCTTAAAGAAAAAGATGATTTTCTGAAGGTCATGGAGACCTTGACCCGCATTGGCATTGCCTCGCGGAATGAGAAAGTGCTTTACCAATCCTGTCATATTCTGCATAAGAAAGCCCGTTACTACATCGTCCATTTTAAGGAACTTTTTAAGATAGACGGAAAACCGACGGATCTTTCCGAATCTGATATCCAGCGAAGAAACGCCATCGCGCTACTTCTTGAAAGCTGGGGACTATTAGAAATCGTTAATAAACAAATTGCAGAAAAGAATACTGTCTCGCCTAATACTATCAAAGTTATCCCATTTAAAGAGAAAAACGAGTGGGCTCTGACTCCGAAGTACTCCATCGGTAAGAAACGTTAAGAAAAACAAGGGTCTAGGAAAAAACCCAGAAAAGGCTTGACAAAAGGACCGAAAAGGCGCATACTGAGACAGTGATAGGAGAAACGCCCTATGGAAGTCTTAGTTTACCGCCTCGCAACGCTCGATGATGGTCTTGACCGTGTTGAGCGCCTTGCCTATGAACTCGATTCACGTTATCGTCGTGGGGAAACCCTCGCGGATGAAGAGCTCGATTGGCTCGATTGGGCCAACGGAGTCACCACCACAGCCAATTCACAACCGATGAGCGCATGATGTCTATTGAAATGACCGTATACGATTTTGTTACAAACCAGGAAGTCCCTGTTGCCGTTCGCTATTCAACGGGTGCTGGAAAACATGCCGTACAGATGTGCGTGCCTTTCAAACGCTGGCTCGAGTTGTGTGAGTTTTTCTCTCACACATTTGAAGACGATGGTTATGTTTTTGAAGGTCGTCGCCCTGTAGCAAAACACCACATGGCATATTGGCTTAAAGATGCTGAATATGTGAATTGGACCTACGTTGAGAACGTTCCTGCTTCTCATACTAAAGGAACAGAGAGATCGTTTCTCTAACCAGTTGACTCCGTAGCTCAACTGGATAGAGCAACGGCCTTCTAAGCCGTAGGTTGCTGGTTCGAGTCCAGCCGGGGTCGCCACTAAAAACTACAATTCCTGATTGACATGTGACCCGTTAGCGGGTATATTAGGTGAATGATGAAGCAAATTATTGGAAAAACGCTCCCCGAACTGGTCATAATGGTCGGTCCTTCCGGAGCAGGTAAATCGAAGATCGCCGCAAGGACAGGATACCCAATTGTTTCAACGGATACGATCCGTATGAACCTTTTTGGTTTCGGTCCTGATGGAAAGATCGCCGCCGAGGCTTATACGCCTGATGGTTTACACGACACCTTTGCTGCGGCGAAGTTTATTGTTGAAGGATATCTTCGTGGTGGTCAGAGCGTTGTGTATGATGCGACAAACCTGACACGCGTTGATCGAGTCAGTTTTCTTCGTTGGCTTGAGTTCGGTGGTGGATACGCCAGCAACACTCAAGCTCGTGTAGTTTACTACATCGTTGATCGTTCTCTTGAAGCAAAATTGAATTCTTACAATGATAATATTGAAGCTGGTATTCCGGTTCCTCACACTACCGATGAGATTATCATTCGTCACCACACTAAGATGATTCAAAATGTGGAGGGTGCTCTGCTTGGTGATAATCTTGGTTATGTCGAAGTCAGGGATTTCCGGTCATGAGAGACTTCTTTGGTAATGAACTTGTTGTTGGTGATGAGGTAGCTTTCTGTGAACCTGGTTATCGCAATTTAGTTGTTGGTAAAATTCAACACTTCACACCTGAAAAGGTACGGGTTCAATATATTAGTATTGAGAAAGAAAAAACCACTTATCTTGGGCAACCGAATTTCTTCATCAAGAAAATTTCTCTGTGACTAAATAACTCGACACTGAGTAAAGGTATTTACCTTCAGTAATTCTAGAAAGTCAAGTAGAATTCAAAGAAAGAAAGAATATGAGTCAACTTGATGGTTACCAAATTGATGCCGGAGCCTGGTTACAAAAGGTTTTCCCACAGGAAACTGCTTTTGACAACATAGAGCGGTGTAGCCGATTTATCGAAGAAGCACTGGAGCTTGTTCAAGCTCTCGGGTATGACAGAGAAAAAGCTCATGTCCTAGTCGATTATGTTTTCGATCGGCCGGTTGGTGAGAAGCGTCAAGAACTCGGCGGAGTCATGTTGACACTTGGTATTCTTTCTTATATTCATTCCATGCATATGTGGGATGAGGGTTTGTTTGAGTTGTATCGCGTAAGTAAACCTGAAGTGATCGAAAAGATCAAAGAAAAACAAAAGTCGAAACCAAATTTTAAGGCTCCTTAGTTCAGCGGTTAGAGCGCTGCGTTGTCTGCGCGGATGTCGTCGGTTCGAATCCGACAGGAGTCGCCACTTGTATCTGTAGCTCAATGGATTAGAGCATCGCCCTACGAAGGCGAGGGTTGTGAGTTCGAGTCTTACCAGATACGCCAATTGATGAGGATGTGATGTTTCCGGTAATAAAACATATTGATGATGTTCTTCCGCACATCGCGGATAAACCCGAGATCGCTCGTATTGAGAAAGACAATTACACCGTTCTTGATTACGTCTACGCTGCTGAGAACACCTTTGACAATCCTTTCGCTCGCGAATGCCGTGGTCTTAAGTTTGACTTAGACGGTAAATTGATCGGTCGTCCGTTTCACAAGTTCTTCAATCTCAATGAGAAAGAAGAAACGAAGTTCGAGAACCAAGATTGGCTTGAGCCATTTACCTTGTACAACAAGTGGGATGGTTCTATGATCCACCCGGCTCTTGTTCGTGGTGAGCTTGTGTTCATGACTCGTAAGGGTGTAACTGATGTTGCAATGCAAGCGATGCGCGAATGCGACTATGATGCGGATGAAATGATTGAAGCACTCGAAAGAGGATTTACTCCGATCTACGAGTTTATCTCACCGAACAACAAGATTGTTCTTCATTATGATGAGTCGAGATTGGTGAGACTGAATCTTCGACATATGCAAACTGGTACTTACTACAGTAACTTCGCTGAGACTGATGGTCCTATTGGTGACCACTGTAATGGAAAAAACATCGAAGAGATTTTTGAATCTATTAAGAACGCCAAGGATCTTGAAGGAACTGTAATTCATTTTCATAACAGTAATCGTTTCATCAAGTTCAAGGCCGATGACTACGTTGCTCTGCATCGTGTCATTGATGAAACCGCTCACGAAAAGCGGGTTCTGGCTTTGATCATGGATGACAAACTGGATGATGTGATTCCGCTTGTTGCTCCGGCTCGTGCGGAACATCTGAAAGATTATGCTTCTATTGTTAATACTGAACTTCTTCATAATGCAAAGGAGTTTGTGAAATTTGTTGAAAAAAGAAAAACTTATTCGCAAAAAGATTTTGCTTTCATTGTGAAGAGATATCCTACTCAGCTTCATGGATTTATGTTCAAGGCGAGAGCTCTTGAAGTTTGTGATGTACCTTCGGTCGTCGCAATGTTCAAAGAATTCTTCAAGAAAACACTTACGACTCAAGCTAAGGTAGATGCCTGGAGAAATTTTCTTGGTTCTCCGAAGTTTGAGATGAAGGTTGACTAAATAGATTACAATTACCCGTATGTAGCTCAGCCTGGTAGAGCTCCTGGTTTGGGGCCAGGAGGTCGGTGGTTCGAATCCACCCTCCGCAACCAAATAAAGAAAAAGACGCCATTTAATGGCGTCTTTTTTTATGCATAAATACTAGGAAATAAACATTGGAGTTTAAGTTGTGCGATTCATAGTTTCTAAAATCCTCACAGACGCTGATGTCCAGTTGAGGAATCAATCTACAGAAAATTCATTTTTAGTAGACAAGAAAACTGTGGTTTTTGACGGTGTGGAATATTGCCTGCATTATGGTTCTGTTGTTGTATCCGAGGGTAAAGAATTATACGTTAATGAGAATAGTGTGTCTGATGAAAAGTTTGACAACCAATTCGAAAGAGAGTGGAATCTAAAACAAGAAGGTGTTCCTGCATCAGACGGGAAAAGGTATCTACTGAAGGTACCACCTGGTTATTATCCAAATGATACCAAGATGTTCGAGCAGTACAACAACTGTATCGTCTCATTGCGCGCCGTAGATTCTATACATGTTGAGAGACCAACTGAAGGTGGGCTCTATTATAATAAAGAACTTGATGTACCGTTACATTTTAGTTCTGGTGATTTTGTCAAGTACACAAAAACTGAAGAAACTATTGTTGAGACAGAAAAGAATGTTTCTGATAGAAAATCTAAACTCGACGAATTAATTGATTATGGACTTAGATACACCGAAGATATCACATCACTAAATGAGAACGCCGATGCCATCTTCAAAGATGATGTTGGAGATTTGTATCTTCGTTTCAAAAATGATGTCCGGGTTCTGTTAGAAAAACCAGAAAACGGTAAAGACGGCGTAGATGGTAAAGATGGCTTACCAGGCGCAAATGGCAGAGATGGTTTAGAAGGTTCTAAAGGCCCAAAGGGTGATAAAGGTGATCGTGGTTCTGAAGGTAAACAGGGCAAAGAAGGTAAAGAAGGCAGAAAAGGTAAAGATGGTCCTAAAGGCCTGAAGGGTGACAAGGGAGATCGTGGACCTGAAGGCAAAGAAGGTAAACAAGGCAAAGAAGGCCCCAAAGGATCAAAAGGCGATAAGGGCGACAAAGGTGATCGCGGCGAAAAAGGTGATTTTGGTGGACCACAAGGACATAAGGGCGACAAAGGCGATCGCGGTGAAAAAGGTGAAAAGGGTGATATGGGTCCACCAGGCGAGCGTGGTGAGAAAGGTGACACACCAAGCATTGACGCACTTTTAACGCAATTAAGCTTAAGAATTAACCAAGATCTCAGTAGCTATAAGATGTTGATGAGTAAAGAATTATATAAATTATCTTCAAGGATGCCTGGACCAGGATCGCACGGCGGCGGTTCTACTAAATTGATGGATAATGATGATGTGGAATTCAAACGAATAAATACTGTTGCAGATAGAAGTGTCCTGATTTTTGATCCTGCTAAGAAAAAATTTGTTGCAACAAACATTGATGAGATAATCGGGGAAATTACAACGAGTGTTGAGATGCAATACAATAAACTTATAGATGTTTCTGGATCCTACACCTATATTGGTGAAGCCGATCCAGGATCATCTGCAGCTGCGGCTGTCTGGAGAATTAAGCGTGTTGAGGTAGCAGGAGACGATACAAATATTCTCTGGGCGTCCGGTACATCTAATTTTGATAAGATTTGGAATAATCGCGCTGCGTTTGTTTACTCGTAGGAATAATTAATGGCAACAATTACATCTAATACGTTTTTTGATGTACCAGGTACTGCTCGTACAGCTGGCGAAACCATGACTATCAATGGTGGTATTCTTACCGTCAGAACAGATAGTCGTTGGCATGTTAACTCTGCTGTTTCTATGACAGGAACATTGGGTGCTGTTACCATATCGTCGACGCTTGGTGGTGGTTATTACATCGACGCAACAACTGTTAGATGGTTAGCTTACACAGGCGGAACAGGTAACGTACCGGCTATTGGAACTAGTATTACACAGGGCGGCGTTTCTGGATACTTTTTAGGCGTTTGGGCTTCTCTTACTGCAACTCCAACAGCAGTTGGTGCTGCAATGCCAGCTACAGGATTCATTAAATTTAGAGAAGTTACTGGCGGCGCTTATGCTGCTGGTGCATTAACAGGTATTGGTGCTACCGCTTCCGGAGCCGATGTTGTTGGTTGGATTGAAGTTGCCCACGACCAATCTATTGCTATTACTGTTCCTCGTATTGGTAAATTTCAGACAAGAGGTTCTTGGTTTGAATTAGGAACAACAACAGGTGCAGCTAACCAGTTAGTAACTCTCCCAACAAACGGTTCTTCAACAAACTATACACCAGGGGTTTGGATTGCCACAACGGCTTCACCAGCAACAGATGACGATTATGAGTTCTGGCCTGCAATTCCTGCGGCTCTTTTCATCACAGCAAACTTCGGTACTGATGTAAGAAGTAAATTCGTCTGTATGGAAACGAACGGACAAGTTAGAATTGGACACAATGGAACTGTCGCCGTTGGAAACGTTCCAGCAGCAAGCAGAGCTATTCGAGTTCCGAACATTTTCTTGAGACACGCTACTACTGGTGCAAGGGCGACGAACGTTTTGCCATCATCAACACTAGGAACACGACCGGACTTCGTAACAACATCTGCCGGTTACATCGACATGGAGAATTGTCTGTGTGATTGGTATCTTCAATTCCAACAGCCGTATTATGTAAAGATGCACAGAGTTGCTACGTTTGATACAATTGATATTCAAGAATGTGCAACGGCTTTAAGTATGGTTGATTGTGGTTCTGGAACAAGCCAAACTATGGCAAACTCACCTATTACTTTCTTGTCAAATAGACAGGGTGGAACAGTTTCTAAGTTTGTTGGCGCCCGCTACGCTAATACCAACTCCGGGCATTGTGTATCAATTACATCTTGTTCTGGTCAAACCTTAGATCGAATAAAAACTGGTAGTAACATGCAGTTTGCTAGAGCAGCTGCAGCATATTTTAACTTGGCAACATCAGACAACATTGCTATTACAAACTGCGAAATTACTTCTTGCACATTAGCTCTAACAACATGTTTTAATATATCTGCAAATAACGTTGATTTTTGTGACAGATGGGTTGGTGGTACACTTACCACGACTCCAATCAATATTGGTCTTGGTTTAACATCTTCCAACTGTGTCTTTAATAACTTTACTGTGGGAAAAAATGCAGCTGTTGCTGGATGTACACCATATAATCCGTGTTTCACCACAACTGGTTGCACTGATTTTAAGATTCGAAATTTCGGGACAAGAAGCACGATGATATCGGCAGCTGGTCTTGGTGCCAACACGCCAGTTTCAGTTTGGTCTTCAGGTGGAAACAACCAGAGAAACAAGGTTCAAAGAGCTTACTTAACACCAACAAGAACTTCTGCTCTGGTAACAATTAACAGTGATTATGGTAACGAGTTCTATGACGTTTACGGTGACTTTGCTGACGTAGTTACCATTGCTGGCATTAACGAAAAAGTTAAGAAGTATGGTGGTACAACAACCACCACTGGCCAGACATCAGTTTATGGCACACACTTCTATGATGTGTTCACAGCTGACACTAGTGGACATCTGGTTCTAGCGTTTAACGAACCAACTGCTACTTCTCTACCATATATTACTACAGTTGCAGGAACACCAGTATTTACGTCAACCGGCAGCGTTATTATGGCTGCTGTTAATGATGAAATTATCTGGGAACAAGATTATTACACGCTCGGCGTCACCGCTTTAACAAACAGCGCTCCACTAGTAACAGGAACGAACGTAGCATACTCTTCTGGTCCTCTTTGGGGTAACCATAACATATATTATCAACTTGATCCTGGAACGGGGGTTTATGGTGGATCTTGGAAAAACTTTACAGCTGCCAACCTTTCTGGAGAAACTGTTTCTGCATCCGTAGGATTTAGACTTAAGATTAGAATTGTCTGTGCCACCGCTGCCACTACAAACCTAGTGACGTTTATTAGAATTCTAACAACATCAACATTAGCTGCACAAAGAGACAATCTCTATCCTCTTGACTTGACAACTTTGACTCTTACTGGCCTTGTTACCGGATCTGATATTGTTGTTCTAGATGCTGGAACAGAAACTGAACGGGTTAATGTAAATTCGCATTCTGGTACAACATATCCGTTTATCTACTCTACTACAGGAAACGTTGATATTGGTGTCTTTAAAACGGGATATGTACCGTTTTACATTCGAAATTATCCGCTAACGACACAAGCAGCATCTGTGCCTGTCGCTCAGATTGTTGATAGAAATTACAGTAACCCATAATTATAAATAAGAAAAAGCTTAGGAGTTACGCAGACAAATGGCGAAAATTACAGATCCAGATCTATTGGTTGTTGATACCAATCTTACTATTAATACAGCGGCCAAAACCTTTACTCTCACTGTAGCTGGCTCACTCGTTGCTAAAGATGGTGTAACCCTTCAGGCGTTGTATTCAAAGTTTGTGGAGTTGTGGTCAACATCCACATACAACAAATATCCATTCCCTATGTATACTATCGACTCTCGTTCTGGTCAGTTTCAGTTCGGAACTGACGGTGCTACGTATTCGGGTTGGAAACCAGCTAACGATGCTACGCGCCAAATGCTTAGAGATGGTGGTTGGTCAGAATTTAGTAATGCTGGCGCTCTAAATCGCCAGTACGTTGGTATTGTGGCTCTTGCATCCGGATTTCCGGCAGGAGCACAGTTCTATTACCAAAGAGCTTCCGGTGGCACAGCAATAAACTTCACATTCACAGATGCTCC
>Ga0181356_1000151_pt1 | contig 28605 bp, 50 predicted proteins | sample Fa13VDMM110SN_FD_130104 | JGI IMG/M metagenome (GOLD analysis project Ga0181356, IMG submission 130104) | Freshwater viral communities from Lake Michigan, USA - Fa13.VD.MM110.S.N | ecosystem: Environmental > Aquatic > Freshwater > Lake | place: USA: Michigan | collected 2013-09-24 | reverse complement strand
TCCTTATATAATGTAAGGATTCGTCCCATTTTATGTTTATTATTAGCATGATTAATAACTTCAAGTCTAGTAACTCGACCTGCGTTTAGTGGTTGTATAAGTTCTTCTTCCATAACTTTTATTATTTTAAATGTTTTTTAATGTAACTTTCAATAATATCATCTTCTGTCCAAATACTTAGATCAAATTGCTTACTAAAGTTGTTTAAGTGAAACTTAGCAAATTCAATCATTGCATAATTGAGTGTTCCACCACTTATAGATTCTGGTAGATTCTCTTTTTCTAAAAATTCTTCTACTGTCATGTTATTTAGTTTTTACAATTTCAATTAGTTTGTTGAGACAAGCAAGTTCTGCTTCTTCGTAGGTTTGATATTCGGAAACTTTACCTAACCCTACACCTCTTCTTACATTAGATACCGAATATAAACCATTCAAATTTGGATATATCCAACTATCAATTTGATACTTCTCTCTAAACCATCTAAATGCTTGTGAGAATGTTGGTGCTGCACACCAATTATCACCCATAGTTATGCTACTATTTTTTAATGTTTGGAAATCATTTAATTCACCATCAAAATTAGTGTATCTTCTAAGTTCTCCTTTGTGTGTATAAAATCCAAAACACTCTTCATCAAATCCAAGTTCTTTTAACTCTAATGCTTGTTTGTGAGATACAAATTCCATAACTTTTTTATTTACTTGAATATATAAAAAGGGAGCTTGTATTCCAAGTCCCCTAATTTATTTTTCTTACAAACAGTACGTAGTAGCTAACTCGTATAGCCTTGAATTTAAAGCTAAATCTTGACTGAAGTTCTTGATTTTTCTTGCTTTACGTACTTTAGCAGCATAACCATATTGGAAATCTCCATCCATTACTCGTTCTTGAATGCGATTGAATACTGACCATAAGTCATTTCCTTCATCTTCTCTACGTGTTGGTTGAATAAATGTATCGTAATCAATTGTGATTCGTTCCATTTCTTCTTCACCGAAGCGTACTGTAAGTGCATCTTTAGCAAATTGTAGAATTTGTTCTTCTTCCAATTGTGTTTCTTTGAAACGATTCATTGACTCAACTGTAAGTGGAAGTTTCTCAACAATGTTAGTAATGGTTTTTTGCAACTCTGAAAAGTCATAACCCATATGTCTAATTTTCAAATCAGCAAAATCTTGCGTTGAAATAACTAAACCATTCTCACAGATAAGACGGAACAAACCAGCACGGAATGTAAATGCATTTTTTCCATCTGAACTATTTGTTAGTAGAATTTGTGGGAATACTACATCTCCATCTGCTCCGTCAATTACAATTTCTTCATTGCGGAATACAATTAGGTGTTTTTGGAATCCAGCATTTTTACGTGCTTTAACTTCTTTTACATCTGACACTTTCCATCCTAACAGTTCCATATCTTCAATAATTTTGAATGTTGGAATGTGTGAATAACGCTGAGAAGTATTCTTAGCGCCTTTGTCAGCAAATATCGAATTTGCTTTTGATCTAATTTGTTCCTTACTAAGGAATGTGTTTGAACTAATGTCTAACATAACTTTTATTTTTTCGTTTGATTAAATATATAAATATTAATTTTGTAATCCTAATTTTTAAACATAATTTTCTGTCAATTCAAATAAGGCTTGATTTAGTTTGATATCGGTTTTTAAGTTACTAATATCAGCAGTTAGATTTTCTTGTATTCTGTTGAATACTGTCCATAAATCGTTACTTTCATCTTCGATTCGATTTATCTTAAATATGTTATCAATATTTACACCATTTAAATCATCAAAACGTAAGCGAGCCGCATCAAAAGCAAATCTTTTTATATCGTTTATAGATAGCTGTATGTGTTTCATGTCATGAATAGTATCTGCTAAAACTAATGCTTTATTATTCAAATTAGCTACTACTTGATGTAATCTATTATAATCAACTGAAGTATGTTTAATTACAGATTCAGCTGCAGTATCTTTTTGTACTGCTCCATTTGAGCAAACTAAACGAAATATTCCTAAATGCATGTTTAGCGGAGAGTTACCGTTACAACTATTTGAAATAGTAATTGATGCTAATGCTTCTGTTTTGCCATTTTTATCTAAAATACTAAAATCAGGATGTTGCATCTGAACATAGTTACTAGATATTTTACGGTTTTTTCCTCTTTGTTCAGCTACTCCTTTTAGCAACCATCCTTCATTTTGAAACATTTTAACTACATCTAACGTTTCAATATAAAATGGTCTCTGTTTAATTCGTTGAACATTTTTGATGTTGTTCGAATCTAACGTAGTTGCGAATGCAATCGCTTTGTCGAGATTGTTATCAACAGGGATAAATTTGTACTTCATAGCGTTTATTTATAGATTGGTTTAACATTTCCGTTTTTATCAACAGTGTACGATGTTGGTTGTTTCAGGTTATTTACTTTGTTGTAGCGACCTTTCGATGTTGAATTTCCTTTTGAACAGCTCATAATTTTTTTATTTACTTGAATATATAAAAGGGGAGTATGTACTCCCCGTTTTTATTATTCTGCTTGATTAAGAGCGTAATGAACTCCGTCCTTATATATCGAAAAGTAGATTTTATAATCTTTATCGCAATCGCGATTCTTTTCGAAGTGCATTGAGCGTTCAAGTCCATCTTTGCTACGTTCAACCGCGCAGTATGCTTCCATCATGTGTTTTAAGCGATTCGATCCGGCGAATTCATCGCCCTTCGTCATTTGCTGAATATTAACGAATGATGTGTAGTAACCTAATGCGTTATTTCCTTTCTTAACTGAATCTTGTAATTTCAATAACCATGATTCGGCTTGTTTAGCTGAACTACCTGTTTGATCGCGATACATTGATAATACTTCTGCAAGTGAATCAATTGCAACAACATCGTAACCTAAGTTAAAAACATATTCCAATGTTTCTTTCACGTTATCTATGTGATTTTTCAGAAATAATGTCTGAACACATCCAAATGAAGGCATTCGTCGACAATACTTGTAATGTCCAATTTCGTCCATTTCGCCTTGAACTAACAAGCATTTCAAACCTTGCATTGTAAACTTAGATAACATATCTGTTACTAATGTCGATTTACCTGATCCCGGTCCACCCGCAATCATCATCGATGTACCTGGCATTAAGCCGCCGTCGGTTGATAAAATTAAATCAAATTCAGTACCTGTTTTGAATGGTACAAATAGTGCTTCATTGAATTTCAATGCTTCACCTCTGATTAATTTAACTTCTTCAGGGTTAAATGTTGGCATAGTTTGTGTTGTGTCTTTTGGTGGTCGACCTCTACCTCGTTGAGGTGTGATAATTAAATTTTCTAACATAACCTTTTGTTTTTTAAGTTGCTTGAATATACAGATAAAAATCTTGTAATCCCAATCTTACCATTCATCTAAATTAATTTTAGGTGGTTTAATTAGTTTTTGTCTTGCTTCTTTTTTTACATTTGGATCACGAAATGTCCCTTGTTTGAAAATAGAAATATTTTTTCTTTTCCACCCGTGTCCTACTTGGATTGGTTTCCTATAACGAGGTTTGTTGAAGTCTTGACTACATGACATAGCAAATATCAACAATAGAGTAAGTAAATATTTCATGGGGATGGTGTGTTAAGTTCACACAACCTGTTCCATGATACATATTAACTAGGTATGTTATTTAACCCACTCGTAAAATCCCATTGTGATTGCTTCCGATATAGTAAGTGATGGATTTTCCTTCATGTATCGAAGTGCCCATGTTACAACTTCGACTACAAAATTTTCTTCACTTGATTGTTCTAATACCATTGCTATTGTATCCATATCTGATACAAGTATTTCTGTATTGTTTTCGTCAATTTCCATATTTATATAACTTTTATTTACTTGAATATAAAAATAAAAATCTTGTAATCCTAACTATATTATCGTTTTATAAGTCTTCCATCTATAGCATAATAGAATGGAGAGGGTTTATATTTAGGAAAATCTTTATAATTCAACTGGTTTAATCCTAAAGGTCCATTAACGGTAATTTGTGTTTCGAATGTTTTTGAACATTGGCCTAACTCAATTGTTGCTTTTAAATTATATACGCCTACTTGTGAGTAATAATGGACAGGATTAATATCGTTTTGAATAAAAACACCATCACCAAAATCCCACACAATGTAATCATATTGAGAATAAATGTTTAAAATTGGAGTAACGTATGAATCTCCTAAATACACTGTAGTCCAAGGAATATTTAGTACAGCATCTATAACGGTGTTATCAATTGAAAAATATACAGTTTCTGGTATACTATCGTATACTGATAAGGTATATTCACCACTAGGTAAATCGTATATAGTATCTGTATATGTAGGGAGATATAAGATTTGACCTGTATTGTCTGTTAAGTAGTAAGGAGTTGATGGTTCATCATTATCAATTACAATATATCCTACCTCACATCCATTTACTGTTTCTACTTGTAATGGATTTTCAATTAATAATGAAAATCTATTTGAAATTGGACCATTACAAACATACGGAAGAGTGTGGTAACCTGGTACATTGTTGTCTAATAGAACTAATGGTAATGTATCTCCATTAATTTGATCTATACCAATTATAAATAAACCAGTATCTGGAGATGCGGATGTACCTATTTGGATTAATTTATCTTCATTTGGATATTCAAATGCATTCACTGCATATTGATTTGTACCAATGTAGCTCCAAATACCTTCTGTTCCACCAGCTAAATATGTTGCATCACAACATGGATCAACGGCATCTGATGTTGAGTCTAGAAATGCAACTATGGTTTGCTTATAAAATTGGTTAGGCTTTTCTAAATACAACCTAATAACACTATTTTGACTATAACCTGAAATGCAAGTCAATAACAATAAACTTAAAACGTATTTCATTTACCTAGTTCTTTATTTGAAAATTTCTGTTTAGTTACATATAATACTTTAATGTTGGAAATATCTTCTACATTAAGATTATAGGATTTAATGAACCATTCCATTTTATATTCATCCCAAGTGAATTTATTCCAGTACTTATGGATTAGGGTATCTTTAGAACCATCTGTTTTTTCTACCAAAACATAATCAGTATACAAAACATTTTTTGTTTTACAACTGAAAATTGATATTAAAAGTAAAAAATAAAGAATATATTTCATTAAACCCAATTTGTTGATAAATATATAAAAGGGAGTTCTTCAACGGGTTAAATTTATCCTTTAATTAATTGTTTTGTACCAGGTTGGCCTGTTAATTTATTTTCCAATTTATCAACACGCATGTCTGTATATGTATTAGACATATCTTTAGCGCTTACATAATAATCTTCGATTCGTTGATGAACATCTTTGAAACGACCACTCAAATCATTAAAATTCCAATGAACATCTTTTTGAATATCTCTAATTTGTTTTTCCATTTTGAATACCTTCACAATACCATAAACAATTACTCCAATCGAAATCATAGCAATCATCGTTAGTACTCCAAAAGTAAAATACATTGTTTCCATATTATTTTTCCTTTCTTATTATGTCAAAGAACTCCCTTTAGTAGTCAGGACAGGATTCGAACCTGCGGTCATATGGGTATAGGTACTAGGTTACCACCCTCAGACTCTTCCTAGTTAGCGTTAGTCCACTCCGCCACCTGACTATATTTTATTCTCCAAACTTATCAACACACATTTCATATTCATCATCAGTGATTTCTATTAACTTATGTGAATTAAAATATCTATAAAACCGTAAGTCTTTACAAATATTATCAAATTCACTTCCTTCACTACTATTAAATTGTTCAGACATAAAAACATCATCAATAAAGGTTTCATAATCTAAATTATGTCTTCTACAATAGATATAACTTGCTTCTATTATCATTAAGTTTTTATGACTTCTTTTTAGTTTTCTCATATTATTTTTTTAGTAGTCAGAACAGGATTCGAACCTGTAAATGTAGCTATTGACTATTACCTACCACCGCTCACTGGGCTGCGTTTACCATTCCGCCACCTGACTGTTTTGTTCCTTATTCTATTACCCTTTTATATCAGAACTAACCTGCTTATCTTTTCAACTTCAATGCAGCGTACCTTACTTCAGCTTACTTAATACGAGTTTTTCAAGGGTACAGGTCTTACTCATTGTACTCGGAGCGAGACTCGAACTCGCACACCTTTTGGGTAAGGGATTTTAAGTCCCTCGTGTATACCATTTCACCACCCGAGCATTGTGGACCATCCTGGGCTCGAACCAGGGACACACGGATTATGAGTCCGTTGCTCTAACCAACTGAGCTAAAGGTCCTTTTATAAATCACCACAGTTTCTAAAATCATTCATTGCTTCTTCATCTTTAGCAGCTTCATTAAATGATTTTTCAATCATTCTTTTTAAAGATTTAATGGTGATAACATTATCATTTCCCCAATTATCAAGTTCTTCAAGTAAATAAGTTAATTCTGTTTTCATGTTTTCTTATACTTAAATATATAAAAACTTAATCTGTAATCCCAGCAAATTCTTCAACTAAAATTTCTTCTTTTACTTCATCAATAATTTTACTCAACAATTCCTCAATCATACCATCCTCTACTAATGAACGAAATCTATTTGATCTAAAACCGATTTCCTGTCCATCACGTGTTTTGAATGGATTTACGATTTCCTCAAGTAAAAGCGCTGTATCATTATCTTGGGCAATGTATATTGCTCGTATAGTGTATGTGGTACCTTTTTTAGGATAGATTAGACCTGGAGGTAAAGCTCTATTTGGATCTGCCTTATCATTAACACATACTACTTGTTGACCTATTCTAAACATAATTTCTAATCTTCTTCAATTAGTGGTTCTACTTCAATTTGTTTAGGGAGAGGTTCTCCATATTGAGATACTAAAATTTTATAGTACTTATCGTTTTTATAACATTCAACCCATTGTCCGGTTGGAATTTTATTTCGTGTTAATGGAATAGTAATTATTTTTCCTTTAACTAAACGATAAAAAAAATTAATAATTTTGGTCTTCATAATATAAATTAAAAAATAGGTGGCTCAATAGAGCCACCCGTTAATTGATACTTCTTAAACTTACTTTACTCCAACTTCAGAATTCTTAGCTCGACGACGTGAAATAGAATACATTGCATCAGCAAGCATATTAGATACTTTACGACGACCTGCAAGTACATTTGAAATATGACTTGTTGAGTAGCCTGTAGTTTCAGCTAAACGATCAACATCTCCGTGAGATAAACGTGCATTGTAAAATGCTAGACATGCTGTACGATTTAATTTACGTTTTAGTGAAGTTTTTGATTTCACTGTTGTTGCTTTCGCAGTTGTTGTTTTTTTCATAAAACTTGTTTTTAAATTTATTATTTATTTTTCTTATACTTTAAATATACAATTAAAGATTTTGTAATCCCAGTTATTTTAAAAATTTCTTATTCCTATTAGCCGGCCTGATAGATCGTATATAGGTATGCCTGTAGCAGATTTAGGAATATAGGTGCAATACACAATTTCACTTAAATTAACATCTCCATTGTAGTCATATTCAGCAATGCGAATATATACTGTACCTGGAAATTGGGGTGTGAAGCTAGAAGTATAGTATCTATTTGTAGAGCTATTTTTTGATGAAGGGATATATTTAACTGAGTACCATTTGTTTAAGTCATAACTATATTGAATATTGAAATGGCTACTGTTACTTTCAGATAATGTTATCCAATCTACAACAATAAAATTTTCTATTTGTTTTGCTTCTATTGCTCCAAAATCAACAGCTAATGGATCTATTGGTAAAAAATATGGACAGAAATTATCTATATATGTTGTTCTTAAATCAAATTGAACATAATATAAAGAATTTCCTAAATCATCTACCATTTGTCCTTGAGAAATCAATTGACAATTGGAATCATATATTAATATGTTTGTAACTTCAAGTGGATACCCTAATGGGGATGAATAACCCCAATATATTATTCCATTTTGATCTCCAGAATAAAACTTAAAATAAACAGTAGTATCAGATATATCACCTGATATACAGTATCCTCCGTTATATAGCTGTACGAAAGTAGGAATAGAATATTGATATGTTAATAAGTAGGGATCTTCCAGATCACAATTAGATTGTGAAAAACCAAATGTTGCTTTGAATATTAATATAACCACAATTAACCCTTTGAGAGCATTTAGTGGTTTCATAGTATATGGTTTTAAAATTCATTTGTTAACTACTGATTCGATTATAAATATTAAAAATTATTTAATTAATAATACTCTTCCGTATATTATTTTTTCTTTATTATCCAATCCTCTATACACTATTCTGTATAGATATATATCATCTTCGCATATTTTATTCATGTAATATCCATCCCATCTTTGCTCTATATTGTCAGAATGAAATACTAATTCACCCCATCTATTAAATATATCCATTTGGAATTTCAAAACACCAATTCCGTATGCACCAAAAAGTTCATTTTTACTAATTCCTTCTCCGTTTGGAGTAAATGCATTAGGAATATAAAATGTAAACTCAGGACAGCCCTGTACAATAATTTCTATTTCATTTTGTGAAATACAGTCTCCATTAGAATATTGTGCTATTATAGTATAATTTCCTACATTCTCCCATTTTATGAATATAACATCAGTATTAAGCGATCCTTGATTATTCAGTTGTGGATCTAATATCCATGTAGTAGTATATCCTGGGAGTGGAGTTACTGCATATTTTTTTGTTATGAATTGTGTTTCACATATTTCTACATTATACTCAATTTGAGTAAATACTGATGAAGTGATAAAAATTAATACTAATAAGAAAACTACTTTAGACCAAAATATAGACAGATTTCTTATCATGATTTAATGTATTAATTTGTAAATATAATAGGAATAGGTGGTGGTGGGGTAATTGTAACTGAACCATTTCCAGTCATTGGACATCCATTTATATCAGTAGATGTGAATGTAATCGGATAAAGTCCTTGCGCTAATCCAGCAGCATTAAACGTATTTCCTGTTACACCTGCGCCTCCAAATACTGGATTAGATCCTAGTGGATTAGCTGTTAAATTAATTGTTCCTGCTCCTTGACATAATGCATCTATTGTTACTACAGGAATAGTAGGAGGAAATACTGTAATAATGGCTTGCCCAACTGAAGAACATAGTCCTATTGTTTTAGTAATTTCAACAGTATATGATCCTGGTGTATTCCAAGTTACTTCAATTTGATCTCCACCTGAAATAGTAGTAAATGGAAATACAGGAGTAATAGAAAATGAATAGGTTGCTAATGGATCAATTACTTGATCTCCATATACTTGTACCTCATTAAGACAATACGATGTGTTATTTGCAGGAATTGGTGTTGGGACTTGAGCTGACATTACTAAGGAAAACAGTGTTAGTAAAACTAAAATAAACAATTTTTTCATAATCAATTGGTGTAAATTTGTACGTTAATTCCGTTATTTAAAATGTTAATATTTCTGGTTAAAATTAAATTAGGGCAAATGCCAGTCAACGATAATGTAACAACATATGTTCCTGGTGATAAATATGTATGAGTTGGATTTTGGATATTACTTGTAGTTCCATCTCCGAAATTCCAAGATATAATATACGTTGAGGAATTACATCCTCCAAATTGAGTTGGTGCTGTAAAAGAAACAGTAGTGCAATTTATAATAGGATTAGGAAATAAATATGGAGGCGGTGCATAGTATGATGCGAAATTTGGTAAACCCATTCTACTAGATCTACCTGCTAAACTTATACTTAAATTTGAATAACTACATCCTACTCCAACAACATTTGGATTATTAATAACTGATAAATTTGTGCTGTTTCTAGCCACATATATTTTTCCATCCGGGCCTAATTGCAATGAACCTATAAATGGCCCAGCATTTGATACAGTGAATCTTGAATTGTTATTACATAAATTAAATTGTATTAATAAACCGCCATTTGTTGAAGCATATAGTATTCTATTATCAGGTGAAAATTCTACACCATATAAACCAACATCATTAGCTATAACTTGACTATTTGTTACTAAACCAGTAGATGCATTGAAATCCGATATTTCAAGTTTATTTGCTCCATTACCTGCAAAACCATAATAGCAAGCAGCAATTCTTTTCCCATCTGAGGATGCCTTTAGTTGACCATAAGCACTTTGAGTTATTCCTGTTGGTGTTACTGCTCCTATTGACCACCCAAATATAGTTATACCTGTTGAAGTTAAACACCAACTTCTATAAGTATTAGCGTTCCAATCATGAGATAAAATCCATACGTCTTGATTATTGCAATGCCTTATAGCACATAATTTTTCGCATGAAGGAGAATATAGTGGAATATTTTTTACTGTAACAGCATTTAGACTAATATTAACAATCGAATAGCATATACCATTAGGTCCAGCATCGTTATCTGATGTAAAAATATAGTATAAGTTATTACTACCTGGTTGTTGGACAATTATGGCTGATTGAGTACTACTTGCGTCTCCAAATAATCCAGTTCCATTAGTCATTACAGCATGGCTACTATTATATACAGTTATACCATCAGTATAAAATAAAAGATTACCTGCATTATCAGATATTGTAGCTACTCCTTCTGTTGTACTTAATATACCATTAGTGAGTGCTACAGGTGAACCTGAATTAAATGTAATCCCAGCATTATTACCAAAATACCAATTTGTAGTTGGACCTGGTATTTGACTTTGAAGAAAAGTATATTTTAAAATTAAAAATAAAACAAATTTAAATTTTAGAGATTGCATATCTATTAATCCCACCAGTGGTTTAATTTTTCGTTTAGTATTTTAAATAATAAGTTTTTAGCTCGTTGTTCATTTTTATTACTAATATACCTAGCTATTTTTTCTTTATTTTTATAACCAGTCATTTTTCCTTTATTTCTAATTTCTTTCTTAGCTTTTTTATATTGAAGTGGATATTTACCAAAATAGTTATGGAATTTTTCCCAAATCAATTCTGTATATGATGTATAAAATTGGTTAGTTTCGTCTGTAGGTTTAAACCAATGTTTAGATTCATAGTATTCAAAATATTCGGTACTGTAGTAATCTTCTTTAATCCGTTGAATTAAGTTTAAACATATAGTAATATCTCGATTAGTTTCCCAAACATTTGTATGACGATTTGCTTTAACTAAACAATTACGTTGTTGCAATAATTTAAATTCAATTATACTATAGATATAACTATGGTCCCAATTTTTATCTTTATAAATAATAGGTGTCCATTTAATGATATTTTTTACTCCATCTATAAAATTTAGTAACCAATGTGGGGCATATGATCGCCATGTTTTTCTTTCCCAAGCGCTATCCTTTGGGATTATAAGTGGTGTATATGTTTTCATATTTAATTTAAATAAGTAGTTTTAACATATGTATATAACTCTTCAGCATCTCTTAATGTTGTCTTTTTAGGAACTTTAATCCATCTTTTGATATTAGGATCTAATTGTTCATAATTAAATTCTCTAAATACCATATCTTCAATTAGATTTTCGTATATATATTCCTTTCCACTTTTCTCAAAACTTTGACTTACAATTCCATATTTAACTTTTGCTTTATGAATAGCCCATCTTTCAGCATTATACTCAGCTATATGCCCATAAAAACTATTTCCGGATACTATATGCCCCATTTCATGTAGTGAAACTAAAAATGAATAATCACATTCAGGTACAGGAATATATACTCGACGTGAGTCAAAATACGCATAATATATTTCATCTTCTTTAAATTCACCCCATCTATGTACTCGAATATTATGTTGTTTAAGTTCATCTTTGACCCAAGATAAGTATTGATTTTCCTTTTTTTTCATACACGACCAAATGGTTTTTTAGTTTCTGAGTTTCTAAAATCTACTTCATTAATAAATAGAAGTCCTTCCTTATAAATGTTTTTTACTATTTTGTTAGTTCCATAGTAATAAAGTGGTCCATTGTATATTGTTTCTGATATACGTCTAGGGCGTGAGCATGATCTAAATTCACGAGGTGTAACTCGATACCAATTTCCATTGGGTAGTTGTACTTCACAACATGCTGCGCTATTAAAATCGTATCTTAATTTTTCTGTACCTCCAGTTTTTTCCGACATATTAAATAAATATTTGTTCTAGTTTAGCATGATAAACTCTTTCTAATGTTTCAAATTTTGCTTGACCTTCAAGTGGTTTTGCTTCATCTAAATCATCTGAAAAGTTTGGGTATCCTCCTATCAATCCTATATATACTTGAGCTCTTTCATTTAGTATAATATACGGAGGATGCTCTTCAATTCCAATAATTCTTTTTCTTTTAGTACGTCTCATGAGCATTTCCAGTTTTTTTCATAATCATCATAGGTAGGCCATACATAGTTTTCCATTGCAACCCAGAAGCGTTCGTGCCATGTTTCTTTTTTAACACCTTCTATTATCGCCTTGTCATCCGTAATTCCTTTTTCTAAATGTATTTTAGCTAGACATAGAATACCCCATTCTAGTAGTTCAGATAGTTGCTCTACTTTTTCGGGGTTGTTTTCCTTAATTAGTTCTTTTGCTTTTAACCACAGTGTGGTCATTTGTCCTGTTTTCTTCATAACTTATTTATTTTTCCTATCAACTAAACCCAACACACACGCGCGCTGGTATGCTACCCATTTACCATTATTAGGATTTAAATATTTACGTTGTGATGCTGGAATCTGTTCCTGCTCTTCCTCAAATGTAGAATAATTTGTTGGGTATGTAATTTCTACTTTGGTAGGACCATTTTTTCGTTTATCTAAATCGTATGTCCAAAATTGTTTTACACCATCACTATAAGTAATTTCACGTGTAAATTTAGTAGGTTGTTCTTCTGGATTAGCGGATGGTGGTCTACCTCTTTTATTCATAACCTTTAATTTATTTCAATATAAAAAAGAGAGCTTGGAAATCCAAGCTCTTAATTTAAGATTTTCTTAAATTTATCTTAGATATTTTATTATCTTGAAATAGTCTTATTTTGACTTAGATCTCTTATCATTTTAGAATATGCTTCCATCTCACCCGGAGTTGGTGGTTCTGGAGTAAATGGATTTGGGTCTTTATCATATGCGGCTCTAAATCCTTCACCCCACTGTAGCATTTTTTTATTTCGCTCAGCATAAGAATCAGATCTATTTAAATTATCTTTATATGATTCAGGTTCAGTATATGGATTTTTAGGCTGAGCATATGTAGATTTTCCAGGAATGTAAGCTCTATATCCTTCCATCCATTCTTTAGAACGCATTGTATTTTTAGCACCACTAGGTTCAGATGTACCTACTTTTTTATTAAAAGCAGATTGTAGTGGATCTTCTTCTTGAAGAATATTTTGGATTTCCTCTTTAATGATTTGTTGTAGTTCAGATTTTTTCATTATAAAAATATTTTATTATAAATATTAGTGGTCTCCTAAGAGACCACTTTCTTCGGACGTCCCCGTTTTCCGTTACTTAGTTTAGCACGTTCTGCTTTTTCAGCTTCTTTCAATGCTTTAAGTGCAGGATCCATTGGTTTGCGTCCGCGCGTTCCACCAGTTGGTACATACACTGATTGTATTTTTGATTCACTTGGATCTTTACGTGGGCGTCCCCGTCTACCTTTTATACCTGTATCGATTTTGTCCTTAACAACGTTTTGTGCTTTGGAAAAATAATTCATCATTCTGTAGTGAAATGGATGCATTACTAATTGATCCAATTCATAGTTAAAAACACTACCTTCAGGACCATACACTTCAAAGCCACCATTAGGAAATATATTTTTATCTCCTGGTTGATATATTGCTTTTAATGTAAAATGAATTGATGGGTCTTCAAAGTATGTTACTGGTAATACACGACCACCAATAATATATTTGGTAAATTTTTCTTCAACATCCACGAAACGTTTACGTGGCGGGAAAATTTCTGTATTTTCTATTACGTTCATAACCTTTGGTTTTTAAGTTGATTAAATATACAAACAAATATCTTGTAATCCTAATCTTTTATTTTTTCTTCATTGCACGCAACGCTTTGAAATCCGCTCCGGTTATTTCTCCTTTTGGTTCAGCCACGTCTAGTTTCTTTTGTCCGCCTTTAAGTTTCTCAGCAACAACTTTTTTATTCATAAGGAAATTTTTTACTTCTTCAACATCGTCTTTTGACGTTGCGATATGATCGTTTGCCCAATCATGTCCATCAGATAAAATCACATCCACCATTGATGGGTCAAGTGATAACATTTCATCAACAGCGTCTCGTATTGTTTTGAGATTTTGGAAGAACATGTAGTTATCCTTATCTTCGTTTAGTGTTTTACTAATTTCTTCTTTGATGAGTTGTTGTAGTTCTGATTTTTTCATTACCCTTGAGCGTTATATAATTTCTTATAATTTTTACTTGACTTCAATGAACTGGTTTTTTTCTTGCTATGTACACCAGGACGTTTAACTTTTGATTTGTTTAGTTTTTTTGATGAAGAGTCTTTTACTTTTGCCATTTTATAATAAATATGGTGAATTATTTACTCTTACTTAACTGTGTAATAGCTTCATTTATACGAACACAATCTTCATACATTTCTCGTTTTTCAAAATATGGAAGATTTGTTTTCAATGTATCAATAAAATATGTTTTTTCAAGTGTTATATCAAGTATTTGATTTTCTTCCGCACATCTTATTGACAATACTACTATTGATTTTTTACGGGTTTTCAAATTTCCTAAAATGGTATCTACTACGGCTTTAGATATAGTAAAGTCCTTTTTATTTACCATATGTTGAAAATCTTCCTGTGAATTAACTTTTATAGTGATAGGCTTTTTCATATTAAAAATGTTTTAGGAAATCGTTGTTAATATTTTTTTCTTTTAATTTTTGCATTTTTTCATCTTGCTTCAACATTTGTGAGGCAAGTTTTTCTAAATGCTTGGCTTTTTGTGTTTCATAGTCTCTAACTAAAGAGTCATGTTTTTTATGTTTAGCCATAGTTTTGTTTATAAATATTTCAAAGCCTTGAAATAAACTCAGAACCATCATCTTCTGGTTTGGGTGGTTGATATAATCCTAATCTTTCCAATTGTTTAAGTTGATAATCATCTAATTGAAAATCTACCTCACTGCTAGTTCCGTATGTTGGATTGTGAGTTTCTAATTGTTTAATATCCTGATTATTGAATATATTTCCAATATTTAGAAAAAAGCAATTATAGCATAAAAATCTAATATTTCCTAAATTGTAGTGATTAGGGTTATTATCTTTAAAATTTAAGATAAGTGGTATTTTATAGTCACTTACTCTACGCTCTTGAAATTTACATATAGCACATTCCTCTTTTAAATACCCCCCATCAATCATTTTATTTTTAATCTCACCAGGTTTAAAGTGGGTTGGTGATATTCTACCTTCAATGACATCTAATATATCCCATTTACTTTTACGTAAGTTATTTCCTGTTAAAAACTTAGGAATACCAACACCTCGTTGGTTTAAATGTGCATCAAACAACGATCTACCACCTTCAAATTCATGGTAGCGTTTAGCCCACATTTTGTAGTGAATATAGGAACAATTTAAAAATTTAGCTGCAGCGCGATTTGACTTAGTATTGCGCATCGCCAATAAGATTTGTTCCTTAGTTAGATCTTTTCTTCTAGACATTATTCTGCAATTGGAGTTGTATCTGTTGCTTCTTCACTTTCATCCTCATCAGGATGTGAAATGGAGTCTTTACGTTTACCGTTTATTTTATATTCTATTTCCTGAATTTTATTAAATTCTTCTCTATCCATAATAACAGTTTCATTATAGGTATGGTCTCCCTCACCTTTAGTAACTGTAATAGCTGCTTTCTTCCCTGTGGTTGAGCAAGCAACACACTTAATTGCGCTTGGAAGTATCTCCAAACGTTTTGGGTGGATTGGATCTCCACATCCTATACATAACTTATTGTTCATTTTGTTCTTCTATTTTATTGAGAAAATCCCATAATTCTTTAGCATTATTTATAAAAACTTTTTCATCATCTCTATCATCATATTTTAAAACTAATGGGGATTGTTCATCTTCTTCATTTAAACGGCCAAAAACATACCACAATATGATTTCTGTTTTTAATAAACCATATTTAATTAATATTAAATTTTCAATTGTTTGATGGTAGTCGGTTTCAAACTCTATAAAATTAATTCCAAAATTTTCAAGTAAAGAATTAGATCTTTTCCAACAATTTTCTAATAAATTTATAGACTCTATAAATAACTCTTCTTCAGTAGGAATTTCATCTATGCCATCTTTGTCTTTAATTTTAAGATTTTTTCCAAAATATTTATTTAGATTCGACATTGTATATTTTTAAAAATGTATACTTATTCATTTGCTTACGTTCAGCAAAATATTCAATTGCTAAATCTAAATCCATAGCTACAATATCATCAATTTTTTCTTTACTAGAATCCGACTTAGCATAATAGTAGTATGGTTTAAAATCTTTAGAGTCCATATTTTTTAATTTTTTTGTAATATAAGAATAAATATTTTGAAATCCTAATTTTTTATAAGAATTTTAAATTAGTTTGAGGATCATGTTTAATATAACTTCCCCACTTATATTTAGCATATTCATGACCTTCTATTTCTGCATTTTTTCTTTTTTCTCCATTAATTGAAACTGAGGCAAAGTGGTAAAAGTGGCAGTTATATGTTCTAAGCATTTTGAGACCTGAAAGTTGGCATTTTAAAAAAAAATCCCAATCTGCTACCATACCATGTTCATAATTTTCATCCCATCCTCCTAATCTTAAATAATCTATTTTAGACATGAATATAGGAAGTGTAGAACCTGCTTCATCAGGAAAAAGTCCACGTAGTGGTTCCTCATATTTCCAATAATTTTCTAAACTAAATGTTTTAGGATCACGCCCACAATCTCTAATATGAAATTGTTTAAACATACTAGGTGTGGGTTCAATTTGGTTTGGGGATATTACTGAATTTGGGATATAATCTTTTAACAATTCTTTATCCCACCCATATGGAAATACATTATCGTCGTTTACAATTAGTATTTTATCGTGTTGAGCGTTGTATACTCCTAGATTAGTACCTCTACATAGACCAACATTTTCTTCCATGTTTAAAACATCTATATGTTCAGTCCACTTTTCAAGTATCTCCTTATTTAAATCATAAAACCCATCAACTACAACTATGATTTGATTTTTATTTTGTTGTCCTTTAATAGCTGAACATAAACATAAATCAAGTGCTTCGGGTGATTTATATGTAGGGATAATTACTGAAATCATTTTTTTCCTATGATAGTTAAACCGTTATTATTAGTGAATCTTTCGATTAATTTCCAAGATGAATTTGATTCTAAGAATTCTTCAATGGCTCTCCATATCCCTATGCCTTCTCCTTTCCATTCTTCTCCTAGAGATTCATAGTTAGTTTCATCTGTATTAGCATATGATGTTGTGTCATGAAATATTATATATTTTCTAGCTTTATGTGAATGGAGTTTTAACTCAGATTTTAATTGTTTATACGAATGCCATGTATCTAAAAATAATAAATCTGTTTCTTCTATTTCTACTTCTAAAACATTAGCCTGAATAAATTCATAGTTCAATCCGAATTCAGAAGCAATATCATATACTTCTTGGATAGTATTGTATCCTCTACTTACAGCATCCGCAGACATATGTATACTACCTTTATCCCAAAGTGAAGGATTTTCTAAATCATAACTAATTAATTTTTTAGGACCACACCCCAAAAACGCCCAAGTTGATGTTACCCATCTAACCCCCATTTCTGTAATATGTTCACATTCAGAACCATATTTTATTAAGGTTGGGATATGTTCATTTATGTCTGAGGGGTATTGATAAAGGTAGTTAACTATTTCTTCTAATTTATTCATGTTATTTATTATTTATTTGTTTCCAATCAATAGTAGGACTTAATAATCCTTCCATACAATGTGTTGATAATCCTGGGATTGGGGTTAAGACAAATCTATTTTTCGTTGAATTTAAATGTAAAAATTTATCATGATCCCCAGGACCACCTGTATTGATATCTTCATCCTCAATAAAAATATTTTTTGGGATAATATAACTTCCACAAGTACTAGGGGTTGTTCTCCAATGTCTAGTTTCAGTAGTAAATATTTTACTTACTAAATTGTCATACATAGGAAGAAAATACTTATCATTATGATCATATAAAGAAACATAATTTAATCCTTGGGGATATGTTTGGAATAATGTAACTATTTCTTCTACCCAATTATCAGTATGTAAATAATCATTTTCTAGAAAATATATCAAATCATTGTCATCTATATTTAATGTCTTAATATATTTATATGTTTCAAGATAAGAATTATAATCACCTCTGACATTGATACTATGTAGGGTATATTTATCTTTATAATTTTCTATAAAATTTCCAGTAGAATCACCATCCATTATCACATGAAGATTTACATTCTTACCTTCAATAGTATTAAGTAAATTAACGAAACATTTTTCATAATCAAACCAAGATGGTCTAGATTTATTTCCTGCTCCTTCGACATTATAATGTCTGTATAAAATATGTATTTTCATTAATCCTGATGTTTTTTATAAAAACGATTTTCTTCGGGTTGGTACCATTCATTTAATGAAGCTGGTACTCTTGAATGGTAACCTAAGAATTGTTGCATTTCATAAGTATACAATTCCATTTTATCATATCCTAATGCTCTTGGATAATCAAGTAATTGTTTCATAAACGATTTACTTATAGTAAATGGAATAGCTCTTCTATCATACTGAGTTTTATTAGGTGCTGAAGAGTGCCATACGTTAGCGTTGAATATTAAAACATCTCCTCGCTTACCTATTGCTTGATGTGCATTAGCAAAGAACTCTTCATCTGTTGGTTTTCTTTCTTCTAAGTGAGAACCAGTAAGGAGATAAGTTCCTCCGTTGTCAATAGTAAAATCATCTACCATAATTAAACAATTAAGCATAATAGGAAAGTCACCGGAATAAAATCTTAAGTCACGATGCACTATAGCTGAAAAGTTAGGTTGATTAGGTAGATTATTTAGAGCACTAAGTGAGTTTAAAATACACTTACTATGAAAAAAATTATCCTGCAAAGATTGTATGAACCCATTTTCGATTAAAGTTTGTAAAAATTCTACAAACACTGGGCTGCTTAGTAAAACATGAAGAGCAACTCCTCCTGAATTAATATCATTTTTATTGTACAACTGGATACTTCTATGCTCTTGAAATGCTTTATCCATTTCATTAGATAGTAAGTCTAGCCATTTTTTATTAATCTGATTTCTAATAATAGTATAGCCTTGCTCCTTGAGTTCTTGGGATTGTTTTTTTGTCATTTTAAGAATTTTTCATCTTGGCTTCTACTTCTAATTATTCTAGCAGGATTACCATAGGCTAAAACATTATCTGGGAGAGATTTAGTTACTAAACTTCCTGCTCCTACTACTGTGTTTTCTCCTATCTCTATTCTATCTAAAATAGTTACTCCTAATGTTATTGCTGAGAATTTTCCTAAAGTAACAAACCCCCCTGTAAGTGAGCCTGCGGATATGCTAGCAAAATCATGGATTATATTATCATGTTCTACTTGTGCTCCAGTAGCAAAAAATGTAAAGTTACCTATTTCAGCTTTAGGATTAAAAATACACCCAGCCATTGCTACAATTCCAAATCCTAATTCAGTAGTATTTCCAATAATAACGGATGGGTGAATTGCATTTACAAATTTAAAATCTGGGATAATTTGGGTGATTTGTTGAGAAACATAATATCGAGACCAATTATCTCCAATTGAAATAACTCCTCCATAAATGTTGTATTTATTAATTATTTCTTTTAGATTATTTTGACGTCCTAAAATTTTATAGCCAAATCGTTCACTATTAATATCATGAACCGAATCGATTATCCCAACAATATTATATTTGTTTTCTTTTTCAATAATATCTATAGTGTAGTGAGCTTGATTTCCACCTCCAAATAAAACTATATTTTCTTTCATCTGTTCGCTTTAGTATAAATCTCAAATTTTGATAAATCAGGATATGGGAGTTCTAAATCTTCATTATGTTTTGGTTTACCTTCACCATTATAAAATTGATTCATTAATAACAATCCACGAGCTGCTAATTCAGGCATCATGTAAAAGTTCCAACCTAACATATCTAAATGATCATCATGGTACGAACATTCTCTACGACCTGAGTATCTTGCTCTTTTAAACCAAAGATAAGCTTCATGGTTGTCTGTTAATATAGCTCCACCTTTAGATAATTTAAAATGTTTATATGGTCCTGTAAATGAAATACACATATGAGTTTCGGGTTTGTACATGTCTGCAGTAAAACGTAGCGCTGAATCCCACACATTAGTAGGTTCTAGTTGATAAGCTCCCTTAATTGTTTTTCCCTTAATAGGTCTAAATTTTACTTTACCACCAGCATGGATGATTTCACAGGGTACAGATGGGTATGTTCGGGAAGGGATTGTAATTTCTTGTCCACAAATTTTTTCATACATTAACGATAAGAATAAAGCATTAGATTGATTATCAACTGTTATTACATATGGAGCTCCTGTATATTCACTAAGCCGTTTTTCAAATTCATTGGTGATATCATATACGTTTTTCATAACCTAAATATATTAATTTTTTAATGAGTTTCCAAATTTGATTAATTCACTTTGAAAATTTTCTTGGGCTATTTTTTTAAATTCTTCTCGTCTATCTATTATTTTTAAATAGTTTTCATATGGGTTAAATCTAAATAAATTATCCTCTACTACTACTTCATTTTCAAGGACATATTGAATAATATCAGTTCCATTTTGTTTTAACATTTCAAAACAATACATCATGTATGTATCTTCTAATCCATAATGGCCTAATTCTTTAGGAATATTTACTATTTTAGCTAGTTTTGAACTAATAACAGTAGCTAATCCCCCCCCAAATTTAAAAGTGTTTATAGGTTGAATACTTACATCCCCAAAACAATTAGAATACTTGTAAGGATCTCTAAATCTAAATATGTTCCCTACGGGTTCATTGTGATAACTTGAGTGAACTAAGACTTTCCAACTATCATCCCATAAGGGGGAAATTTGTGGAGTTAGTATGTAATAAGGATTTTCTATTACCCTAATAGAACTAAGGATATGAAATAATAAATATTGGGATATTACAATATCCGCATCTATAGTTAAAATAGATTTTGATTTTGTATTTTTAATAGCCTCTCTTCTATGTGAAACGCATCCTAAAATTGTTTGATCACTATTTTCTTTAAAATCAGTAATTGCCCAAGTTTTAGTCAAACGTTCTAATTGAGAAAGTTTATCAATAAAATAGGATTTTGGGAATATTGAATTATCCCAATCTATTAAATTTAAATTTAATAAAACATCAACCAATATAACATCATCTTCAGTTAAGTATTTAGAATTATGTTTTAATTGAGTTAAAAGAATTTCTAATTGATCTATTTCATGCGGCATTATATGAATTAAAACATGTAAATCGATTTCATCTAAAATTTCTTTACATTTCTTTACAAAACGATTAGTATGTTCACTATTGTTTCTAGATTCAAAATTATGGAAGATTAAATCTTCATAAGTACTTGCTATCCCAAAATAAACATCATTTTTTAAAGGCCAATATGGAACTTCACAATTTAAAAATTCAAATAAATTTATTTCAACATTTTTTTCTCTACTAATATAACTAAGCTCTTCGGCAACATCACTTCTTGTTGTTTCGTTATATGCAGGTTGTCCTAATTTATTATATGTTTCTTTAGAAATAGCAAAACAAGCAGGACCGGCATATGGAACAGTATCAGATAAACGGTTTGAGTGTTGTTCAATTCCTATAATTGCATTTTTTCCATGTATTCTATCAAGAATTATATCTAAAAAGTTTGATTTTAATGGAATAGCGTCTGCATCAAAGAATACTAAGTAATCTACATCCTCTGTTTTTGATAATTCTGTTAATAAAGTACCATGTGAATTAAACCCTTTGTTAAGCAAATTAGGTTCAACTAAAATTTGATTTATTTTAATATTAAATTTATCAAATACTTTCTTTTGATATGAAATAAATCTAGGATCCAAACTAGCAAAATAAGCAGTGTAAATACCTATTTTCAGTTCTTCTCCATTCCTAATTAAATAATTATAATTCATATCTGATCGTATAACTGATTTTGTTTTTCTTGTTTTTCTATTGTTTTAGGATGACTTAAACACCAATGTTCTAAAGCAGGTAAATAAGTATAGTTTTTAACGCCTTGAATTCCTTCATGAACTTTTCCACCCCATTCAATTCCTTGAGCATTCTTATAAATTCGTGATTGATAATCAGGAAAATTAACCCATCCTTGTTCATTAATATTCCATCCCCATTTTAAAATATGTCCTTGAGTTAATCCATCTACTGTATTAATTCGAGGGACTATAAACATATCCACTGTTAGATTTTGTTCTAATATATTATGAAGATTTTCTATTAAATATTCATGAGGAATTTCATCAGCATCAATTTGAAAAATATAATCTCCTGAACATAAACTGTTTAGTTTATTCTTCCAGTTTGCAAAATGACCTTCAAATTTTCCTTTATACCAATTAAATTCTCCATTTACTGAATGGGATCTTAGGTATTCTTCTACAGCGGTGCTATTTTTAGATTCATCAAATAATACTACTATTTGATCTTCTGCTCGTTTAAATTTGAGTAAGAAACTAATTAAACGCTGTATTTCAATTGCTTCATCACACACAGTGATAGCATAAGATATTTTCATAACTTGATTTTTGTTTAAATATATAAAAAACCTTTTTGTAATCCTAATTACTCTGGTAAAACTCCTATAAAAGTTAGAGCATCCATAAACTCACGCATCTCAAATTCTTTCATACTAGTCATATCCATTCTATGAGTATGATATTCTCCTGGTCTGCCTTTAATTGGATATTTTTCTTTTTCTTCTTCTTTTATTTCAATAGCTAGTACTGCTGCCCACTTAGCATTTTCTTTAGTTGTACCATTGTAAAATACCATTCCTTGAGTTGGTAAACTAATAGTGGTAGGCATCCACTTAAGTCCGTTTTCATCTGTATGAATTACGTCTTTGTAGAGTTCAGGTAGTACCTCTAATTGTTGTTCAAAAAATTCTTCTCCATCTTTCATTAAAGAGTTTGTAGTAAAACCACAACCAAAACAAGAATATGTTTTGATTGTTGGTGAATTTTCTACTACATAACATGCGTCTGATCCACAATGAGGACAGATTATTAAATTATCAGTCATTTGATTCTACTTTTTATTTATAAGTTATTGTTGTTGTTGTTTCAGGAAATACTTCTTCAATACAGTTTTCTCCATCCTCCATTATGTAACCATTGTGTTCACCTGCATTCCAACAATTCCATTTAAAATATTTTCCATCTGATTTTCTAATAACCACAATATCCCAAGATGGTCCATCTGAGGATTGGTCTGTTCTTATTTTTTCAACAAATTCATATATTTCATTTCTTAACTCCCATATGTATCCGCCTGTAAAATCAAAGTATTCTAATTCTTCTTCAGTTAGTTCTATTTTTTCTCTTTTCATTTTATTTATATTTTTGGTCGTTCACAAATATTTTTATATTTTTCTAATAAATCAGGATTAGGTTTAGCTGTAAGTATATTTTTGTCTACTACAAATCGATTTAATTTTTTACCAATTAATCTTTCAGCTGTTAACTTGTTTATTTCAGATACAAATATATTTTTAAGGTATGTGAAATTCAGAAAAAATGTAATTATGTTATTCATTTTCTATTTTTTGTAATTTAGGTAATTCAATTTTTTTAAGTTGAGGTAATTTTAGTTGAATTTGTTTTGGAAATTCAGGAACACGTGTTAAATATTCAGCTAGTTTTTCAGTCATTTTTTCAAATGAGAAATTCTGTTTTGAATGATATGCCTGGCGTTTTCCTCCATCAACATAGTTTTTATAATTTTCAAACATGTCTTTCAAATAGAAACCTACTTGACCTGTATCAGGTGTAAACCATTGAGATTCCTTTAATAACATATTATTAGCAGCACTTGGATGTACATTTGTTAATGTACCTTGAACTAAAGTAGTAAATCCTGTATTTAGGAAATCTAAATGTCCACTCCAATTTGTTGTAATTAATGGTTTTTTACTTTGAGTAAATTCAAGTAATGGACGACCAAATCCTTCTCCTTTAGTTAAGCTAACCATAGCTTTTACTTTAGGATGGTTGTAAATTTCGTTCATTTCTTCATCAGTAAACTCTCCATGAAGTAAGTATATATTTGGTAAATCAGTTGAATTAACCGTTGAACGAATCATTTTAATACGCTTTAAAATCTCATCTCGATCCATATAAGATGGTCCAATAATTGAGGTTTTTAAAATCAATGCTGGAGCATTTTTCTTGTTTTTAAATGTTTCAAAAAATGCTTTAATTAATAGACCTACATTTTTACGATCTTCTCCTACATCACCTGGTAACCAGTGACCACAAAATAGATAAGCGAAATCTTCAGAAATAGTATTTAATGCACCAATTTCTTTATTTGGTTTATCTAAATGTTGATAAATATTTGTATCAATTCCTTCAAACAATACTTCAATAGGTACATTTAATTCTATAATTCCTTCAATTTGTTTTGTTTGATCGTTTACTTTTTGGAATTTAGAGTCAATGAATGCTTTTTTAGAATGTTCTGAGGATACTAATACTAGATCCATACGATTACATCCTTCAATCCAATCAGCTGGTACAATTGTTGTTTCTAATCCTGCAGTAATACCAATGTTGTATTTACCTACTTTTTGGAATTCATTTGGTACTGTAATCCAAATAAAAATATCTGGTTGAGATGTTAACTGACCATTAATTAAGTATGGAGTTAGAAATTGCCATTCTGGATTATTGTCAATGAATCCATTTGGAGTATTTCCCCAATTACATGGGATAACTTTAATATCCCATTCTTCTTTTTTTAGATCAATGATTGATTTTACGGTGTCGCGAGAGCGAGATCCATATCCACTTAAAGTATCTACTGGAGCGTAGATTACACAACTATTTTTGCTCATATTAATATTGAAGTTTATGATTTAGTACTCGTTTTTCTGTATTTTTAGTATTGATAAGTTCGTAATTTTTTCTAGGTTTCCAAGTTGAAAATAAAGTATCTAGATTTTGAATAATTCTTTGTCCCATTTTCTCTCCTGTAAATCCTGCTTCATCAGATAAAGCCCATTCACGACCTTTTAAACCACGTTGTGTACGTTCTTCTTTAGACATTCCGTATGCTTCTTTAATTTGAGCAGCAGCGTCTTCTGAGGTACATCTATCATCCCAAATATAAGGTGTAACTGGAGATCCTTGGATTGATCTATTAGTTGGATAAACTGGTAGAGCCCATTCACCGTGTTCTTTGTAAGTACCATTATGGTTTGAAGGGAAATCAGCATCTACTTCCATCCATTTACCATCTCTAACAAAACGCATCTGGTCTTGCATTCCACCAGTTACATTAGCAATAATTAATTTTCCAGTAAGTAATGCTTCTGTTAACGATAGACCCCAACCTTCATTTGATGTTAACAAGATCTGTGCATCAGCCATGTTATACAAATAATTCATTTGATGTGGTGGGAGTGGTCTTTCAGAAAATACAATGTTGTATTTTAGATCATTATCAAACAAAAATTCACAAACTGCATTTAAATCTGTTCCATTGTCGTCAACACATTGGGTATGAAGTAAAAATACACATTTTTTAGCTTTTTCTTCAGGTAGTGAATCAATAAAATATTTATATGCTAAAAGTGTATCTGGAATTTGTTTACGTCTGATATTTCTTGAGTTAAAAAACAGTACAAAATCATATTCTTTACCTTTAAAGATTTGATCTTTGAATTTAGTTAATTCACTATATTCAGCTTCTGTTTCATTAATTGGTCTAAAAATATTCTCATTTAAACCATGAGGAACGTACTCAATTAATTTATCCTTTGCTTTATCGCCTAATACTAGTTTATTAATATTAACTGTTTGTTTAGAAATACCCAATAAAGCATCACATGCTTCATAGTATGGACGATTGTACATTGGTGCTGGATAGTCGTCCCAAATATTTAGATACACAATAGGCATCTTACGACGAATTTCATTTTCAATCTGAAACAACCACATAAAGTATCTTGGATCTGTAATCAGGAAGATAGCATCTGGTTTTTCAATTTTGATTAATTGACGAATGAAATTAGGATCTCCATATCCATCAGTTGGATACATATGAACTGATGCATCTGTTAGTCCTGTATTTGCATTAGTATCTGGGGATAGATCTAATTTTTTTCCTTTTTCAGGATGATTAATTGCTCCTGCAACATTTATCCAGTTGAAGTGATGAGCAGTATTAAGAACCATTTCGCGAGCAACAGTAGCTACTCCAGAATGCACACGAATATCGTCACAAATTAGCAGGATACGGCGTCTTTCATTTTGTGGTAAATAACCAAATTTTTCTTTCATAAATTTTATTCTTTAATTTTTGGATTGTGGTAATTAGTAAGATGTTTTCTAAACTCTGGATCGTTAAGATACAAATCAATTGTTCGATTGACAAGTTTATTTAAAGTAAATTTTCGCTTTACGCACTCTATTTTAAAGACATCAAATAGATCTTTGTCTACTTTTACTGAGGTTAGCTGTGTGCCTTCTTCTTTAGCCATAACTGCATATTTGTATATACGTATATACGATTTTAAGATAAAATTGCTTTATTACACAATTCTTTTTTATTTTTATACGGACAATACATGCAGTTTGATTTACTAGGTGTAGCTATATATTCAGTAGATTTATATGTTCCATCTAAATTGAATACACTTTCTACAAATGTAGTTAATGCTGTTTTTGCTTTTTTTAGTTTGATTTTTCCTTGAGATGGAATAAATTCCTGAATACGTTTTTGTGGGAAATCACTTTTTTCCCATAGTTTACGTTTCAATATAAAAAACTGAACTTCAATGTTATCTTCAGGTATTCCAAATTGTTCACTAAAAAACGATTTGTAAAATAGAACTTGAAATTGCTTAATTTCATCTTTCTTTTCTTTATCTCCCCAGCCTCTACTTGATGTTTTAATATCGTAAATAGTAAAGGTATTAGTTGGTTCATGATACATTACTAAATCTATAAACCCGTTGAATAAAACGTTGTTATAACGTTTATCGGGCGAAATTACTATTGGTATTTCGATTCCAACTAGATAATATCCTTTTTTAGTAAAATATCCATTGCGTTTTTTCTTAATAAATTCTAAAATAGCTATCCCATCTTCAAAAAACTCTCTCATTTCTTCAGAACTACTGAAATGTTGTTTTTTGTTGTTTTGATATTCTTTAGAGTAGTTTTCTCTAAAGCGATCTTCAAAATATTCCTCCAAATTAATTTCATCAGCTGCTGCTCCATTTTCCTCATACATTACATGAAGATAATTTTGTACAGTTTCGTGGATTGCGGTTCCAAAAGTCATATTAATTGATGGAGCATATATTTTATGTCCATCTCTGTATTGAAGTGCCCATTTTTTAGGGCACGACAAATACATTGACATTTGAGAGTATGAAATACTCTTTTGAAAAGCGTAATTAATTTCTTGTGGTTTGAAATTTCTAATTTGCTTAACAATAGATGGGATGGTTTTTTTAGCCATTTCTTTGTTGTTCAAGCATGGTTTTTACTTTTTGAAGATATAGGATAGCATCCATATGTTCTTCTAGAGCGTGATTGATATAATCTTCGATTGATAAATCTTCACGGTCCAAAGTAACACCATACTTTTCTTCACCAAATTCAGCTCGCGCAATAAATTTGTCTATAATTGTTTGTACAATTGAATCTGGGGTATAACTCATTTTAATAATTTTTTAATTTCCTTTTCATCTACACCTTTAGTAGCTAAGATATTTTCTAACCATTTAGCATCAGTTAAACTAATATATCCTTCTGCCTCTGTAAGTGAACATTCAAAATATTCAGCTACGTGTTGAGCTGCTTCAGGAGATGCCTTTTTAGTGGTTGATTTAATATAAGGTGAATAAGTGTTTTTAGATTTTGGAATCATAAAACAATATACCTCATATAGTTTTTGACTGTCCTTAAAGTTTAGTCCCTGAATGTAGTTAATAATTTCAATATATTTAGGATTCATAGATAAAAACTTATGAATCATATAGTTATTGAATGTTTTCTTTTGTTCGGGTGTAAACGAATCCCAATCTTGTTTAGTGTCAATAATTGCTTTTATAAAATCAAATATTGTAAACGATTTAGGTTTAGGCTGTTTTGTTGTACTCTTCATACTCTTCACGAAGCTCTTTAGGAAGC
>Ga0181356_1000147_pt1 | contig 29099 bp, 31 predicted proteins | sample Fa13VDMM110SN_FD_130104 | JGI IMG/M metagenome (GOLD analysis project Ga0181356, IMG submission 130104) | Freshwater viral communities from Lake Michigan, USA - Fa13.VD.MM110.S.N | ecosystem: Environmental > Aquatic > Freshwater > Lake | place: USA: Michigan | collected 2013-09-24 | reverse complement strand
TCTGTGCTGATGAGTATGTTGGTGGGTATCTTAAAAGATACAGGCACACCACCGCACCATGCGATTCTGATGTTTGGAACCTTGGTTGCCAAGAGTTATGAAGAAGACGATGAAGAAGATGAACCTAATGAGAAAGGAGTAGCACAATGGCTAAATTAACTGCCGAACAACGCATCGAGAGATGCCATGTCCAAATGATGAAGCACAAGAACTTTTGTTTGTTCTCAGGCTTGTTTATGATTGGTAAGGTCAGCGTGTTGGACAAAGAGTTGCCGTTCACCGCACAAACTAATGGACTTGATGTAGTGTATGGTCGTGGCTTTGTCGATAGTCTGAATGACAAGCAGTTGTCGTTTCTTATACTGCATGAGAATATGCACAAGGCTTATCGGCATCTGATTGTGTGGGAGAAACTATACAAGGAGAACGCTGTTCTTGCGAACATGGCGTGCGACTATGTGATTAACTTGCAGATCCACGACTACGATACGCAACAGGAAGTCACCGAGTTCCCGACTACACCTGATGGTAAGAACCTTGGTTGTCTTGATGAAGCATATCGTGGCATGGATGCACACCAAGTCTTTCTTGAACTTGTGAAGAAGCATGGCAAGAACGCAGGCAAGAAGAAGGTCTATGTCATTGGTCAAGGTGGTCAGCCATCTGATGGTAATGACGAAGGCGAGGGTGAAGGCTTACCCGAAGGACTTGACGAACATGATTGGGAAGGTGCTCAAAGTATGACTGAGCAGGAGAAGGAAGCCCAAGCCAAAGAGGTCGAGTCAGCCCTGCGTCAAGGATCTATTCTCGTGGGTAAGATGGGTGGCAATGTGGATCGCAACATCAGCGAGATGCTCGTGCCCAAGATAAATTGGAAGGATGCTCTGCGTGAGTTCGTGAAGTCAGTCACCCAAGGCAAAGACCAAACAACATGGCGTAGGCTACACAAGAGATATATAGCCTCAGACATCATTATGCCGAGTAGTTATGACGAGAAGGTAGGCGGTATCGTCATTGGCATTGACACATCAGGGTCTATCGGAACTGAGGAACTTACTCAGTTCTTGTCCGAGGTGAAGTCTATCTGTGATGAGGTCAGCCCTGAAAAGATTGATGTGTTGTATTGGGATACTCATGTGGCATCACGAGAAACATATCAGAACAACGAGTTGTCTAACTTGGTTGAGTCTACCAAGCCTGCGGGTGGCGGTGGGACTGAGCCTGCCTGTGTACCCAAGTATATGCACAAGCATGGCATCAAAGGCGAGTGTCTGCTCATGCTAACTGACGGCTACATCCCTGATCAGAACCCAAGTAATTGGCAGATTGATATGCCTGTGTTGTGGTGTGTTAAAGGCAACAATCACTTTAACGATACTAAAGTAGTAGGAAAGGTGGTGCATGTTGAGTAATCAGAAAAGGGTAAATGTCTCAATTAACCAAGAGACAATGGACTCACTAAGAGAAGTGCGGGATAGGCTATCTGGGGAACTAGGTTTCCCCCTAACCTATGCTCAAGCAATACAACATTTAATCAACGCACAAATAAAGGCTCAGTCTTTAAATGTGCACACACAAGGAGAAGCAAATGAATAACTCAATTAGTATCGGCTCATCAGCCATGTTGGTAGAACTCAGCATCCGTAGTTGGACAGGTCGCAAGTTGGACAAGAGTGTATCTGCCGAGATTGATGTGGCTAAGAACACGAAGACCTCGGTGGTCAATGCGAACAAGAACTTGATGGCAGGCACAGGTGTGCTTGACAAGATCATTAAGTATGCAGCCAATGCACGAGCATGGCACATTTCGCAGACGCTACCATGGACTGACAACGGCTCACGCTTATTGCCTATGTCTAACTTCATGGTATACAAAGATCAGTTGGGCAAGATGGAAGAAGGCTACAACGCATTAGTCGATAAGTTCATTGATGCGTATCCAAATCTCATTACTGCCGCTGCGTTTCAATTGGGTGATCTATTCGAGAGAACAGAATATCCTCAGATCCATACGCTTAAACAACGCTTTGCTTTTAACTACAACTTCTTCCCTGTCCCCAACGCAGGAGACTTCCGCATCGACATCAACGAAGAAGCCAAAGCCGAGATCATTGCGAACTGCAACAAGGCTTACGAAGACAGACTTAATAACGCAATGCGTGATGCTTGGGAAAGGTTGAAGGATTGCCTGACCCGCATGAGTGATCGCTTGGTTGTTGAGGTGGTCAATGACGAGAAAGGTAATCCAAGCCAAGAGTTCCGTGTGTTTCGGGATAGCATGATTGACAACGCCAAGGAATTGGTTGATATGTTGCAACACTTAAACCTGACCAAAGATCCTATGATGGAACAGGCAAGGCGGAGTCTCAAGTATGTGCTAGACAAGTATGATGCTGAGACTTTGCGTGAATCGTTTACTGCACGCACAGATGCCAAGGCACAAGTAGATGCAATCCTTAACAAGATGAGTTTCTGATATGGTAAATATTGATAAAACAAATCTCAAACAAAAGCACAAGGATGCTGAGATGCACCCAAACCTTCTTGGTTATGTGACTGAGGTTGAACTAATCAAACCGACCTGCGACTTTTTTGTGAATGACGAGTGTGTGCAGACGGGTTGGCGAAGGGACGACTCAGGTAATACTGAAGACTACAAGCAGATATATCGTGTCAATGTCAGAGAAGATGGCGAGACCATCGGGTTCTTGTCTATCGTAAGACAGTATCGCAATGGTGCTAACGAAGATGTGTTCGGTGTGGGTTCGTTTCGTATTAACAAGTCACGAGGTAGAGGTGATGAGACAACGACCAAGCACTTGAAGGTTGCCTTGCGTAATGTCAAGAAGTTGATGGTAGGTAGGGACTACACCGAGTTAGCCGATCTTATTAAACATAATGTGGCTAACTCAATCCATAGTCTTATTCATCATACTAAAAACCATGTCAAGTGGGGGATTGAGCAAGAGGAGTTGGCAATAGACTATGCTCTTCTTGCATACCACGCAAGAAACAATGGGATGGATAGCGTGGTGCTACCTGCTAACGAGAAGAAGTATGGTCGTAGAAAAGAACTTGATAAAGAAATTGCTAAGTATATTGAGGTGCAAACTTTGCATGACATGATTGCCAAGAAGCAAGGGTATGGTGTGCAAACTTTTTCAAATGGTTCTTATGCGGTATATAACTTTAGCAACAACAGCATAAAGAAGTATAAGACTACGGAAGAACTACCAAGCGACATAATGATCCGACTACCCATGTTCAAGGTCATGCAAATGGAAGAAGTAAATGTTGCATTTGGTTGTATGGTAAAGGCGGACATGTATTTCATCGTAAGTGGTGAACTAAAGATGGAGTCCTGATATACTATTTAGCGAACTGTTCTCCTTGAATTAGTTCGTTTGTAATGCCGTGAGTATTGCCTAACAGATGTGATCTCATGGCGTCACCGCAAGGTGAGCATCTCCCCAACGCAAGTAGGATGCGGAATCTGTTTTAGCCTACAAAAGTTTTGTTCATATCAGTTCCTAGCCCCTCTTCGGAGGGGCTTTTTTATTGTGCACATTTCAAGATCGGGTCTTTATTTGTGCACATAGGGTAAGTCCTAATAAAAATAATTTACCAAGCACTTGCTTTTCTTTGGCGACATACTATACTGTGTCAATAAGTAGTAAATAAACAAGGAAAACAAATGACGCCTGAAGCGAAAGTTAAGGCATCGGTAGTCAAGATACTCAAAGACTACGGTGTCTATTATTTCTTCCCTGCCACCCACGGCTATGGTCGTAGCGGTGTGCCCGATATTATATGTTGCTACATGGGTGCGTTTATTGCCATCGAGTGCAAGACCATTAAGGGCAAACTAACTGCATTGCAAGAGCGAGAGATACTACGGATAAGGCGAGCAGGCGGTCAGTCTTTTGTAGTCAACGAAGATTTGCTTGACGACTTGAAATTATATTTTGCGTCCTTTGACGAAGATGGGCGGGGCTAAATGTTCACCCCGATGACCGTTTTTGTGCGTTGTTTGATGACCGTTACAACAAAGAAGGATTAGTCCATGCTTAAAAAATTATGTCATGACCAAGTAAAAATTTTGCTTGAACGGATGGATACCAACCCCGATGAATTTGCCGTAGTGGAGGGTAAATGGGATGAGTTTATGCCAAATCGTTCAAGGTTTAATACCTTTACCAAAGTTGAGCAGTATTTAATTCGTCAAAAATTTACAAAAATAATAAAAAATATCGAGCGTCAAGAAACATATGACGCAATACTTGAAACGCTTGTGTTCAAAGAAGAAGCAAAAGCCAAAACCAAACGCCATTACTCGACTTCAAATCACCCTGTGCTTGGGACACCTCCGATTATTTATGAGGCTTCGGTCGATACAAAGACAGGAAAAGTAAAAGAAATAATAAGAGAGTGGGCAAAGCCTTGAACATACTAACCATAGACTTTGAAACATACTACGCAGTGGACTTCTCGTTGACTAAGTTGACGACAGAAGAGTATGTGCGTGATGATCGCTTTGAGGTGATAGGTGTAGCCGTCAAACAAAATGATGGCGAACCACAATGGTTTAGCGGGACAGGGGAAGAAGTTTGTGGATTTCTTCGGAAGTTTGACTGGGACAACTCCTTCGCTTTAGCCCACAATGCTATGTTCGATTCAGCGATTCTCAGTTGGACATTTGGTATTAAGCCGAGAGCTTGGTTTGATACCCTATCTATGGCACGAGCATCAGATGGTTTAGACGCTGGCAATAGTCTTGCAAAGTTAGCCCAAAGGTATAACTTAGGGGTCAAAGGCAATGAGGTAATCGACGCCAAAGGCTTACGCAGAGCCGACTTTAGCCATAATCAACTAGATAAATACGGTGAGTATTGCAAAAACGACGTGGCTTTAACCTATGATTTATTTCAGACCCTACTACCTCGGTTTAGCCTGCATGAGTTAAAGCTGATTGATTTGACACTCAGGATGTTCTATGACCCTGTGTTGTTTTTAAACACACCTTTGCTTGAGCAACATTTGATGCAAGTCAAAGCCCGCAAAGACAAACTACTTGCTGCTTGTGTAGCAGATAAAGATACGCTGATGAGTAACCCCAAGTTAGCCGACTTACTTATTAGTCTTGGGGTTGAGCCACCAATGAAGGAAAGCCCTGCTAATGGTAAACAAACATACGCTTTTGCCAAAAATGATGAAGGATTTAAAGAACTTGCCGAGCACCCTGATGAACGAGTACAGGCGATTGTTGCTGCTCGCTTGGGCACGAAGTCTACCCTTGAAGAAACCCGAACAGAGCGTTTTATTGCGATCTCTAAGAGAGGCAGAATGCCAGTACCACTTAGGTATTATGCCGCCCATACGGGGCGTTGGGGTGGTGACGATAAGCTTAACCTTCAAAACCTTCCAAGAAAATCATTACTTAAAGAAGCGATCGTAGCCCCTGACGGATATGTATTAATTGATGCCGACTCTAGTCAGATTGAAGCAAGAACAGTCGCATGGCTATCAGGACAGAACGACTTAGTGACAGCCTTTGAGGAGAAGCAGGATGTATACAAAATCATGGCATCGTCTATCTACGGAAAGACGCAAAATGAAATCACGGATGGCGAGCGGTTCGTGGGTAAGACAACAATCCTCGGTGCGGGGTATGGCATGGGTGCTACCAAGTTTGGGATACAACTCAAAACTTTTGGGGTGGAAATTGATGATGCGGAAGCGACTCGGATTATACAAGTCTATCGTGACACATACCCCTACATACCTAAACTTTGGAAGGAAGCTAACAGTTCCCTTGATGCCCTCAGAACTAAAAAGACTGCACAGGTTGGGTGTCAAGCGCAGGCACTTACCCTTACGCAAAATGGATTTCTACTCCCAAGCGGGTTGTATTTAAACTACCCTGATTTGCAAAAAGACGAAGACGAGCAATACTCATATGCAAGCCGACGTGGTCGTATAAAGATTTATGGTGGTAAAGTTATTGAAAATGTGTGCCAAGCGTTGGCTCGGTGTATCATTGGCGAACAAATGTTACGCATTGCAAAGCGTTATCGTGTAGCATTAACGGTGCATGATGCTGTAATGGCAGTTGTACCTGAAGGGCAAGAGAAAGAAGCATTGCTGTATATCAATGAGTGTATGCATTGGCGACCCTCTTGGGCTACTACTTTGCCTCTTGCTTGCGAATTAGGTATGGGTAAGAGCTACGGGGATTGCAGTAAAAAGCAATCTATTGAGAAATGGGATATTTAATGGACGGCAAAGTGGAGTATTCAGATTTTTATTTACATGCATCTAAAGAAATTAAAGCGGCTCATGATGCGTTAGTAGCAAACAAATTTCAACAAGCGTATGACCACTGCTTAAATGCTCAAGTCGAGATTCGGTTGATGAGTGGAGCGGTAAGAACTTGGATACCTGTGGAGGAAGAGTGAAAAAGTTACCCTGCTTAACTACTAGCGAAATCAACAAAGAAATAGGACTTATGTTGACAAGTAAATTTATTCTTGAGAAGTTAAAAGTTAAGCCTGTTCACTACACAAAAACAAGCTATCTTTGGGAAGACGCTGACGAGATTCGTATTAAGTTAGCTAAGTATTTAATTGATTCAATAGGGAAAAAATAAGTGGTACGGAAACCATTTGAACAAGATCTTTTTGATGAGTTTGATGCCCCTGCAAAACAGGCGATAGCAAAGCATATTGAAAATGTATTTGATGTAGTAGTAATGCCAAACCCTGATCAGTACGGTATTGATCTTTTAATAATAAAAAACGATAAAGTTTTGGGGTCGGCAGAAGTAGAAGTTAGACAGTGGATTGAGTGTAGGTTTAGCACAATCCATGTATTGCAAAGAAAGCAGAAGTATTTTAGTGATCGCACCCTGTTCTTTGCTTTGGCAAAAGATTTAAAAAGTGCTCATTGGATTGAAACTAACAAAATAGATAGACATCCTTTGATTGAAGTTAGTAATTACAAAGTAGCAAGTGGAGAGTTATTTTTTGATGTTCCTATTAATGAATTTGTACGCATAGAACTGGAAACAAATGCCTGACTTTACTTGGTCTTACTCGTCTCTTGGGATGTTCCAACAGTGCCCCAAAAAGTATTATCACTTACGGGTGGTTAAGGATGTTGTTGAGCCTGAAACCGAGCATTTGACCTACGGCAAGATGGTGCATGAAGCGGCTGAGAAACACATCAGAGATGGTGAGCCGGTACCGGAGAAGTTCTCATTCCTTACACCAGTATTGGATGTGCTTAAGGACATACCCGGCCGAAAGCTTTGTGAACACAAAATGGGTTTGACTGAAGATTTAGAGCCATGCGGGTTCTTTGATAAAAATGTTTGGTTTAGAGGCGTAGCCGACTTAGTCATTATTCAGGATAACTTGGCACATATTGTTGACTACAAGACAGGCAAGAGCAGTCAGTATGCTGACACTAAACAGCTTGAACTTATGGCATTGTGCGTATTCAAACACTTCCCATTGGTTGAGCGAGTCAAAGCAGGGTTGGCTTTTGTGGTATGCGAGGACTTCGTGCGAGCCCATTACATCAAACATGACTCACCAGAGAAGTGGCTTACTTGGGTTCAAGAAACAGATAAGTTAGCTGCGGCACATGATAACAATGTATGGAACGCAAAGCCGAACTTCACATGCAAGAAGTTCTGCCCAGTAAAAGATTGTGAACACAATGGAAAAGGACACTATAGATGATTGGTGATGATGATTTAAGGGATTGCTTTGCGATGTTTGCTTTGCTAGGTATTATATTTGCGCACAAAGGAGAAGATTCAGAATCAGCTTCGTTGACCGCTTATAAGTATGCAGATGCCATGATGGAAGCACGCATTAAAAGAGAACCTGAAGTAGGGATTGTTGCAGTCAAAACAAGGAGAAGAAAGTGATATGCGACGGCGTTTGCAAATACTTGAAGTATTAAATGAAGCCCTGAACCTATTACCAAAACCAAAATATTATGTACCAAAGTTTGGAGATGACAAGTTTGAATATGTACCTAATTTACGACGAAAACCAAGAGCTGATGCGCAAGGTCTCAAGACGAGAAGAAGCAAATCAAATCGTCAGTGGGAGAGCTGGGTGGACGTACAAACGATTACGTTGCGAGAAGAAGATTGATTTATCTAACTTAGGAGAAGCGTTGATATGAAAGTCAAATGTAAATTAGTAAAAGAATTACCTGATGGTTCTGCAATCATTATGGTCGATGCCGACGTAGAAGCAAGAGAAATGCTTATTGCCCATGGCTTTGTTGATATTGTTAAAGAGATAGTCAAGCAATCTAAAAAATACATTAGCAAAAAAAACGTTACAAAACTAACTAAGACACCTGCAAAAAAGATTAGAAAATGATAGTCACCATACTTAATCTATTCGCTTTGTTTGTCGCTACCTGTGCGGTGCTGATCTTTGCCGTAGTCTTTGCGTTCTTCTTGTTCATTATGTATGCCTGTATTCACATTGGCTGGAGAGAGATTAAAGGGATGCCGTTGTCTGAGCTATGGGAGAGGATTCAGAAATGACATTCCTAGTTGCTAACATCCCACCCGTTAAATGCTTTGTGCGTAAAGAGTTTCTTTATAACCATGAGAAGGGGCATGGAGAACTAGAGCCTTGTGTGTGGATGACTGCCAAGGCAATCAAGGGTCAAGCCTTCCGTATCGAGTCTATGCTAACTAACTACGGTGCGCTTTACGACAAGCTACCAATCCATGCGTATGTGTGGAAAGAAGTAGCCGAGCCGTTGCCGTTAGACCATCTACAAATATGGGACTGCCTATCGTATGACATGGCGGTGATTGAGAAATCTAATTTAAGAGGACTCAAGGTTAAGTTCTTTGGCAAGGACAAGCAGTTTCATTTTGGCAATTACCTGTTCACCATTGACTTTGCCTCGCCCGAATCCAACAGACTAGATACTAGTTTTAGCGAGGGTGTTGAGGAACATAAGTCTTACAACTTTATTAAGTTAGATAACGGGCAGTTTGCCTGCCAACCCAATAACCGATGCCTTTGGTACGATGTATCGCTCGTACCTGCTGTTTTAAAGACCCCTGATTTTCGTATACCTACTGAGGTATATAGCGTTGAGAACCACGCTAAGTGGAGTGCTAAAGATGAATGGTTTTATAACTTTGAAGAGATTAAAAAGGAGTAGTGAATGTTAGAAAATGTAGAAGCAATAGAACCAAAGAAGCCCGCTAAATTATTTGTAGCTACACCAATGTATGGTGGGCTATGCACAGGCGGCTACACCATGGGTATCTTAGAGTGTGTGCAAACGTTTATGCCCCATCAAATCCAAATGTATTACTCGTACATGATGAATGAGTCTTTGATTACTCGTGCTCGTAATGGCATGGCATATGATTTCATGCAGTCAGACGCAACACATCTGATGTTTATTGATGCAGACATTAGCTTTAAACCTGCTGACATTGTGCGTATGGTCAAAGCCGACAAAGATATTATCTGTGGATTGTACCCAAAGAAAGAAATTAACTGGAAGTTAGTACACGATGCGGTCAAGCAAGGTGTGGACTACAAAGACTTGGGTAATTACACAGGATCGTTTGTGGTTAACTTAGTAGGCGGTGTACACGAAACAGTAGGCAACATCAACGAACCCATGGAGATTGATAACGGCGGTACAGGATTCATGCTGATTAAGCGTAATGTTTTTGATACTTTAAAACCATTAGTGCCGACTTATACCAACGACATGATCTTGATTGTAGATAAGAACCCAGTTAAGAAGATTATTCACGAGTTCTTTGATACCAGCATTGATGAAGAGTCTAACCGATTGCTTTCAGAAGACTACCACTTCTGTAAGATTGCTCGCAAAGCTGGCTTCAAAGTATATGCCGCACCTTGGGCGAATCTAACCCATAGCGGGACTTACAACTTTAGCGGTCAACTACCAAGGGGATAACATGGACATAAGGGATGCTTTTGTTATATCTGATGTACCAGATCATCAAAATTTAAAGCAAAAAATACTTGATGGGATTAAAGAAATGGGTATACATAGCTCAATAACTAGAACCATTAGCTTATGTAACACCGATTGGGAGCTAAATCCAAACTACGTACGTCCATATTTTCCAATAGTACAACCATTGTTTGAAGACCAAAATAAAAAAATATGTAGTCTTTACACTTTTGAAACAACCGCAGTGGTAAAAAATTTTTGGTTCCAACAATATGCTTTTGGAGATTATCACAACTGGCACCTGCATGATAATTGCATGTACTCAAGTGTTTACTATGTTGAATTACCTGAAGAAGGTTCTAAAACTACGTTTAACTTTTTAGGTAAAGAGTTTGAAATGGACGTAAAAGAAGGGCAAATTGTTTCGTCGCCAAGTATGCTTTTGCATTGTTCAAAATCAAATAAAAGCAAAAAGACAAAAACTATTATTGCTTTTAATACTGATATAAAAACATAGGGAGTAAAAATGTTTAACATAACTGATCGGGGTAAGCCACAAGTATTTTTTGGTCTATGGGGAGATTTACCTACATGGTCAGAAATACTTGAGGATTTAGAACATAACGTGTTTGAGGGTTTTGAAACAAAAGCGCTAGGCTATCTTGGTTTTGTTACCCACAGAGGGGAACGAATACCTTCAGTGTTAAAAATTAAACAAGAGATACAAAAATTAGACCCAACTGCACCGTGTTCAGCACATATTTACATTAGTTTATTTTCTAAAAGCCAAACTTTTGGTAGACACAAAGATACCTCAGATGTATTTTTTATTCAGGCTTTGGGGCAAACAGGTTGGGCAATAGAAGATGATGAAGTAAAACAAGTTACGTTGTCTCCTGGAGACATGCTTTACATACCAAAACAAATTTATCACACCCCCTACCCAAAATCACCAAGGGTTGGTTTATCTATTGGATTTGACTAAAGGAAAAATAAATGTTACCTAATTGTGAACTAGTAAAAGTAGACGGCACACAGTTCCTTGTGTTCAAAGGGCAAGACTTAATATCAACCCATTTAAAACAAGAACTGTACGAAAACGACATACATCAACTAAGCCTTAAGTTATTAATGGATGCACCTGAAGGAGTGGTGCTAGACATTGGTGCAAACCTAGGCACGTTTTGTATACCCCTTGCTAAAAAAGCATCAAAGCATACATATCATGCCTTTGAGCCACAACGGATAATACATTACCAATTATGTGCCAATACGTTTATTAACGGGCTAGATAATGTTCATTGCCATAACTTTGGACTATCGGATAAAGAAGAACGGATGGTACTTACCATGCCTGACTACGCTAATGAAGGCAACATTGGTGCGTTTAGCATGGACAAAGAAGTTCGTAAGAATGACTACGAGTGTAAAACCGAGGGTGTCAAAGAACCATTAGTAGTATTTACCTTGGACTCAGGTGCACACAAAAACGTACGCTTAATTAAAATTGACGTAGAAGGTCACGAACTAGAAGTAATTAAGGGTGGTATCAAAACCATCAAGGCAAACAACTACCCACCAATTATCTTTGAAGCATGGACGTGGAAGCCATGGTTTGAGCCCAAGCGCAAAGCATTGCTTGAATACTTAAAGGGTCACGGCTACGAGATACAACAGCTAGGGCAGAACAACTTAGCACAACACCCTAAATATAAGGAAACAAAATGAGCGAGCCAATTCCTTTTGCTGGCTGGGTAGATGTAGATGACAACATCCAAGAAACCCTGCGATTATTGACTGGAACAGACCCTAAAAACATGCCAAAATACATAGTATTAGGCGATGGCGCCGTGTATTTTTACCGTAAAGAGGAGCAACGATATGCCTTATGTGAACAAACCCCGCCCTTACAAGAAGGAATATGAACAGTATGATGGTACGCCGGCGGTCAAGAAGAAACGGGCGCAACGTAATAAAGCTCGTCGAATTATGGAGCAGGCTGGGCTTGTCCACAAAGGCGATGGAAAAGATGTTGATCACAAAACTCCTCTATCAAAAGGCGGAAAAACGGTACGTAGTAATCTTGCGGTCAAAGATGCGGAGAGCAATAGATCGTTTAGCCGAAACTCAGATCACTCAGTAAAAAAGAACAAACCCAAAAATGGAAATAGTAAATAACAAAGCAATAGTAGTTACTACAAGACGCCCCAATCTTGTAACTGAATGCATTCCCAAAAGCGAAGTTATTGAGACCAACGGCGACCTACATAAGGTTGCTGTTCGGTGGGGTTTAGACGAAGCACAAGCCCTATCAAAGCTTAAGATTAAAAACGTACCATCCCCTATCCAAAGAGATTACAAGTGGCCTGGGCTTTACAAACCCATGGATCACCAAAAAGAAACGGCTAACTTTTTAACCCTTAACAAACGTGCATTCTGTTTTAACGAACAGGGTACAGGCAAAACAGCCTCGGCTATATGGGCTGCAGATTACTTGATGGAACAAAAGAAAGTCTACAAAGTATTAATTATTTGCCCCCTGTCTATTATGCAATCTGCATGGCAGGCAGATCTGTTTAAGTTTGCTATGCACCGCAAGGTTGGCGTTGCTTATGGCGACAGAGATAAAAGAAAAGCAGTAATTGAAAGTGACGCTCAGTTTATAATCATCAACTATGACGGCGTAGACATCGTAGCCGACACCATTGCAAAACAAAACTTTGACTTAGTAATTATTGATGAAGCAAATGCTTATAAGACTATTACTACTAAACGCTGGAAGACGCTTAACCATATCATAACCCCACGCACATGGATATGGATGATGACTGGTACGCCAGCAGCACAGACTCCTACTGATGCGTTTGGTCTAGCAAAGATGCTTGTACCTGACAATGTGCCTAGGTTCTTTAGTGCCTTCCGTGACCAGACCATGGTACAAATTACCAAGTTTAAATGGCTACCAAAACCTGATGCAAGCACAACTGTATTTGATGCACTACAACCCGCAATCCGATTTAAGAAAGAAGATTGCTTAGACCTACCGGAGGTTACACATGTTTTTCGGGACGCCCCCCTTACTGCGCAACAGACGAAATATTACAAAACGCTCAGAGACGAGTACCTTATGGCAGCGGATGGCGAAGAAGTTAGCGCCGTTAATGCTGCGGTTAAGATCAATAAACTCCTACAAATTAGTGGAGGGGCTGTCTATTCTGATACCGGTGCTGTCGTTGAGTTCGATGTTAGTAATCGTCTACGTGTTATTGAAGAAGTAATTGAAGAAGCTAGCCACAAGGTTCTTGTCTTTATTCCGTTCACGCATACAATAGAACTACTCAAGGCACATTTGAGAGGGGCGGGTATTACCTGCGAGGTTATCAATGGACAGGTTCCCGTAAACAAACGAACCGAGATATTTAAAAGGTTTCAAGAGCAAGTCGATCCTAAAGTACTTCTCATACAACCACAGGCTGCTGCACACGGAGTCACACTAACTGCTGCAGATACTATCATTTGGTATGCACCAGTAACATCTATAGAGACTTATTTACAGGCAAATGCACGTATTGATAGGCAGGGGCAAAAGAATAAGATGACTATTGTGCATATTAAGGGTAGTCCCGTAGAGACTAAGTTGTACCATATGTTGCAGAATAAACTCGATGTACATACAAAAATAATTGATTTGTACCGACAAGAAGTTGACAATAAAGAGTTGACATAGTAAAGTAGTAGATGTAGTATTAATTAACGGGCTCAGACCCGATATTAACAAGGAAACTAAAATGAATGATGCCGAAGCGGTAGTACAACCCGTCGCCGATATGGACAAACTGGTCAAAGTCTATATTAAAATACGTGACGCCCGTGACCAATTACGTCGTGAACTAGAAGAGAAAGAAGCTGATCTCAATGAACAGCTATCTCTGATAGAACAAGAAATACTAGAAGTCTGCAAATCAACCAATGCCGATAGCATTAAGACTAAACATGGTCTTGCTATGCGGTCGGTTAAGAGCAGATTTTGGACAAACGATTGGGAGAACTTCTATAAGTTCTTACATGAGCATGAAGCTCCCGATTTGCTTGAGAAAAGAATTCATCAGACCAATATGAAGCAGTTTTTGGAAGAGAATCCGGACTTGCATCCCGCCGGTTTAAATGTGGATCGCACATACGCTATAACTGTTAGGAGAAGCAAATGAGTAACGTCGCTGAAATAGATACGCACCTAAGACAAGCTGCTATAGAACTATCTATAAAAGTAAATCAAAACTCGATTGATATAGACATAATTATTGCAGACGCAGAAATTATTTTTAATTTTTTAAAAGGGAAAAGCAAATGAGTAACGTCGCCTTATTTAATAATCAACTACCCGACTATCTTAAGGAAGTCGAACTTGATGATGTAACCAAAGCCCTATCAGGTGGCGGTGGCTCACAAATTAAACGCATTGCGCTTGGCAATAATAAGTTTGTGCTTAAAGTGGATGGTACAGAAGTATCTAAGACCAACACCAGCAAGTTAGAAGTTGTTATTGTTAACGCCTCTAAGCACGTATCAAGAACTTTCTATGCTAAAGCATGGGATCCAAAAGCTGATGCTGCACCACCTGATTGCTGGTCTAATGACGGTGATAAGCCTGATGCGTCTATTAAGTCACCACAATCAGCAGCATGCGCTAACTGCCCACAAGATATTAATGGGTCAGGTCAGGGCAATACCAAAGCATGTCGTAAGAACCGCCGTATTGCAGTAGCTTTGGCGTCTGATTTAGATGGCGATGTTTATCAAATGACATTGCAATCCAAGTCTATTTTCTATGACATGAAAGACCCCGGTGATTTAGAGCACATGCCATTTAACCAATACGCTAAATACGTTGGCTCACAAGGCTACAACTTAAATAGCTTGGTTACTGAGATGCGCTTTGATGAAGACTCAACAGTTGGTAAGTTGTTTTTTAAACCGGTGCGATTCTTAGAGCGCCATGAATGGGAGCAAGCCAAGAAACTTGGTGAAACTCAAGCTGCTAAGAGCGCAGTTACTATGACAATTGCACAAGCAGACGGTATTAAACCTAAGCTAGCTGCGCCAACAGCAAAGGCAGAGGTAGCCAAAGTTGAAGCGGAATCGATCTTTGAGCCTAAGAAGCGTGAAGAGAAAAAGGCTGAGCCGACTGCTAAACGAGACTTAAAAGCCGTGATGAGCGGATGGTCCACTGACGAAGAAGCATGAGTCTAAGAGGTTATAGTCTCCGTCTTGTTGAAGCAATAAAAGCTGGCAACCCTCGGCACCCGGGGGTTCGCCTTGGCAAGCATTGCATCGCAAAGGGTATACCAGTATCACAGATGGCTAAGAAATTTGGCGTCTCCCGTATGACTATGTACACATGGTTTACGGGTGGTGGTACCCCACGCAAAGACAAGATTGAACTAATAGAGAAAATATTAAGCAGTTAACGTCTACGGGGACAGCTAGCTCGACGGAGCGAATCGGGATATTGCCGAATCCCTTGCTGTCCTTATTTTTTCGGTGTTGAGGAACTATGGCAACAACAGATCTATTGACCGCAGTACTGGCACCCGAAGGAGAAGGGTGGTACTGCATAGTTGGCTTACGGCAGGACGGGTCAAAACCCCCTGTGCAAACATTCCACGCAACTCTCGTGGAGGTAGAAGCACAAATTGATGTGCTGTTACAAGATAAGTGCAATGTGTACTTTGCTTGCGCTAAATATAAAGACCCCAAAGAGGGTAGGATCCAACCCAATACGGGTATGATTAAAGCCTTTTGGCTAGATATTGACTGTGGTGAGGGTAAACCCTATGAAAATCAAACAGAAGGATTAAATGCACTTAAATCTTTTTGTAAGAAGATTAATATGCCTTTGCCATCTGTGGTTGATTCAGGGCGAGGTATACATGCTTATTGGAGATTAAAAACTGTAATTACTCGGACAGAGTGGCGCCCAGTAGCAGAGCGACTTAAAGCGCTTTGTGAAGAGCATGGCTTTGATGCTGATCCATCCAGGACCGCAGATAACGCATCTATTTTACGTGTACCAGAGACTCTTAATTTTAAAGAAGATCCTCCGTTACATGTAACAATTTTGGCTATACAGCCCGAAATAGACTACGAATATGTCAAACAAACCATAGGCGTTTTAGTTGCGCCTGACTGGATGCCTCGGCAGTACAGCGAGTCTGCGTTATCTTTATTAGGTAATAAGCAAAGCCGATTTAAAACCATCATGATTAAAACCATGAATGGGCAGGGATGTGCTCAGCTTGAGAACATTGCAATAAACCAAGACACAATTGAAGAACCACTATGGAGAGCAGGCTTGTCGGTAGCGGCAGTCTGCGTAGATAGAGATAAAGCCATACATAAAATATCCGAAGCACACCCTGAGTACTCACCGGAGAACACGGAGCGTAAAGCTAATCAAACAAAGGGGCCATACACATGTCAAACATTCGAGAAGCTTAATCCTCAAGGCTGTGAAGGCTGCCAACACAAGGGCAAGATATCATCGCCGGTGCAGCTCGGATCTGAAATTGCTGCTGCGGAAGATAACATCATCGTGGAGACGACGGAGACTGGTCAAGAGGAAGTTTTCGATATACCACCGTATCCATTTCCGTATTTTAGGGGGAAGAACGGCGGCGTTTATATTGAGATTAGGGATGACGATGGGGGTAGTGACGCAATAAATATATACGAGCATGACCTGTATATTGTCAAACGCCTGCACGATCCTGCCAAAGGCGAGTCGGTTTGGATCAGACTGCACCTACCAAAAGACGGCATGAAAGAGTTTGCCATGTCAGCTACAGATGCAATGACATCAGAAAAGCTACGGGATAAGCTAGGCTACTTTGGGGTCATAGCAGCTAAAAAACAAATGGATGCGATTATGGGATACATGATTGCGTCAGCAAAAAATCTACAACATTCAATGGAGTTAGAAGTTATGAGAGATCAGTTTGGTTGGGCCGACAAGGATCAAAAGTTTATTATCGGTGAGCAAGAAGTTTCAGCAGAAAAGGTAGCATATAGCCCACCTTCAGTAGCCACTGGCTCATTAGCCGACTATTTAAAGCCAAAAGGTAGCTTTGAAGAATGGCAGCGTATAGTCAAGGTATACGATCAGCCTGGGTTTGAACCACATGCCTTTGGCTTCTTTACCGCCTTTGGTGCCCCACTACTTAAGCATCTCAAACTTAAGGGTGCAATTATTAATCTAGTAAACAATATATCGGGTACTGGTAAGTCAACCATTTTGAAGATGTGCAATAGCGTATGGGGTCATCCTGAAGAGCTTATGTTGCAGTGGAAAGACACAATGAACTCCATGATCCACCGCCTTGGGGTTATGAATAATCTACCCGTGACTATTGACGAAGTTACCAAGATGAGCGGCGACCACTTCTCAGACCTACTTTATGCTGCATCGCAAGGTAGAGGTAAGAACCGTATGAAACAGCACGAGAATGCTGAGCGTGCAAACGCTACTAAGTGGGGCACCATCTTACTAACTAGCTCCAATGCATCCTTCTATGACAAGCTATCATCCCTTAAAGCTACCCCCGATGGCGAGTTTATGCGCCTTTTAGAGTACAAGATTGAGCTTACAGGCACACTGTCTAAGCAAGAAGCCGAAGAGATATTCAATGCTTTGTACGAGCATCATGGACACGCAGGAGTTAAGTACGCCCAGTATTTAGTTACTGATTTAGAAGAAGCCATGGATCTTGTTATGCAAGTCCAACAGCGTATTGATAAAGCCGTTGATATGAGTAACCGTGAGCGGTTCTGGTCGGCTGTAGCCGCATGTAATATCGCCGGCGCTTTAATTGCTAAGGATTTAGGATTAATTGATTTTGATATACATAGGGTATATACCTGGATTGTTGCAGAACTCAAAGTCATGCGGCATGAAATTAAAGCCCCAACCAAGGGTGTGACTGACGCTATCAGTGAGTTTATTAACGAACACCGTGGCACTGTATTGGTAATTAATGACGAAGCCGACGGTCGTACTGGCATGGAACAACTGCCTATTGTTGAACCTAGATGGGATAAGCTGTACATCCGCATAGAGCCTGATACTAAAGAAATGTACATTAACGCCAAGCAGTTTAGGAAGTATTGCACCGAGAACCAGATTACTTTAAAAGATGTGCTGACTTCCTTGGAGGTAGATAAAGCCTACCTTGGGCTTAAGAAGAAGCGCATATCCAAGGGCACCAAGATTAAATCAGGAGCTATTGACTGCTTTGCTTTTGACCTGTCAGCTAAGGCGTTTGAAGACGAGCAACTTATTGAAATAGCACAGGATACGCCACAAGATGCTGATCCACGGTCTGAGCTTCAGAGTTAACTGGAAGAACTTTGTGGTTGGGTCATCCTTTTTTATACCTTGTTTGGATACAGAAGGGGCCCTAGCCCAAGTTAAACGCACCACAAAGCGTCTTGGGTACAAGATTAAGACTCAAATTGTTGTAGAAAAGGGAATACGTGGGTTGCGAGTATGGCGGATTAGGTAGTATTATCTGGGTGTAGCCCATGGCTACTTCATTTATTTCCTTGTTGGTAACAACTTTAGCCCCGCTTCGGCGGGGTCTTTTTAGTCCTCTGGATCCCCGTAGTCGTTCATGGCTGATAGCTGCCCAATAAGCTTCTTATTAAGGGACATACCACCAGTAATCTCAGCCAAACCACGTTGCTTATATCGTGTAGTTACCGAGCGACTTAAGTTTGTGCCTAATATAGAAACACCAGGATTAGCAGCATTAAACTTAATTATGGTTTCAAGCGTCTCTTCAATTAGGTCGGAATCGTTATTATCAACCCCCATAAAGAACGCATCTAACAAAGACTGCCTACGGTTAAGGATGTTTTGTTCCGCCGTCTTCATCTCAATATTAGACTTCTGGCGTTGAGCAAGGCGCTCTGGAGAGAACCCAATAAACTGCAATCCTGCTTCGTAGCCCGAAACATCCCCTAGGAGCTCATTTCCCTTAAGGGTTGTGGCTCGCCCCTCAGAAGCTAAACGAATGCCTTTTAGAGCGTTTTTAATAACGGCTGGGGTGCCTGTTTCAAAAGCTCTTTCGATATAGCCATCGTTATATTGTTTAACTGCCTCGGCACCGTTAATAACCAAGCCTGCTGAAGGGCCTAGTAGGTTAATAAACATGTTTTGCACGGCTGTAACTTCATCAGAACTCTTACGGGTATCTCTGTACCACATGTCATTTAAGCTTAAACGGCTGGCTATATCTGCACCAAGCGCCTGTGATACCACCCCACGGGAAATAGAGTCGCCTACAAAGCCGCCAAAGGTCTCGTTGCACCAGTTTTTAAACCAGTTATCAAAGTCCCATTCTTCTTCGTCGTCGCCAAATACAGCTTGCATAGCGTTAATAACACCAGACACAGCCCACCATAAGGGTAAACCCGAAGCTCCAGCAAATACTGCAGTTAATCCCAAGGTGCCAAGTAGTCTGTTACGAGCTTCTACTTGTATATCCTTCATGTATTGATCGACTGCTGCGTCTAATTCATTTGCAGTTAAAGGCTCGGCATCAGGAGTATTTATCTTACGACTTCCTTTTATTTGGTCGGCTATGTCTTTGTACATGCCAAGCCTAGGATCGTTTGGATCTATCTTTGCTATTTCTTTGCGCTGATCAGCTGTAAGAATGCTTCTTTGCCATTCGTACAAACTTCTAGCCAATAGGTAGGTCATTTGCTGGGCAAATTGCTTAAACTGAAGAATAACTTTAGCGTAGGCACTTTGAAAATAACGTGGTTTATTCAATGTTGAGTAATCAAACATTGATTTGTAGGTTAGTTCTTTGGTAACTTCAATTGCTTTATCAAACGCAGCTTGATCTGTATAGCCGTCGGCTTTAGCTTTATCGTAAGCTAAGTCAAATACGCTCATACCCACAACTTCACGGTTAAATTTCTCAGCGCCGTGAAACAAACCACTTAGCACTTTCATAACACTTTGGGTTTTACCAGTGTACAAATTAGAAGGGGCTTCAGCCATGCCAACTATGTCGTGTGATAACGTAATGTCAAACAAACCATCAACTACAAGTTTGTCGTAAGCACGCTGCTGCAATTCGGTTAATATGCCGGCTTTATTGTTTAATGAAGGAAAAGTTGCATTACCATCTTTATCTTTAAATCCAGCGCCAGCAAACTTCTTGGCAAGCGCACTCATTTTTGCGGCAGTTTTTGCATTACCAAATCTAGCACCTACTACAGGCAAGCCGACCGCTACAACACCTAGCATGTTTACCAATGCTGAAGCAGGTGAAGTCATGAACCAAATAAAGGAAGTATTAGATAGAAACCCTGGTATTCCGCCAGTGTCCGTAGGATTCATTATGTATTCCATACGTTTTTCTAGCTCGGCTACATACTCAGCATCAATCTTGCCTTCTCTAGTATCTTTTTCTTTAAGCCCTTGTCTAGCTGTAGCTAGGTCATCAAACATCCCACGACTATGTTTATATCGAGAATGCTGATAAGACATATGGAACGCCGACGACGTAAACGCACGCAGCATGTCTAGTTCCATACCAGCAACACCTTTACGGTTCATAAACATCTTGCGGACGCTTTGATCTGGCAGGGTTAAGAAATAAAGCTGCTCTAAGTTTTCTTCAATATTAGCCTTAAGCGCTTCATTAGTCTCGCCTTTGCCTGACTTAATAATATTTTTGAGTTCTTCTAAGAACGTAAAGTCACGCATATTATCTGAGGCAAGTTCTTGTATAGAGTTACGAGCTTTGACTTCGCTACCAGTAAGTTTGCGATTAAGGTCTTTTTCTAGTTCAGCTTTACGCTCGGCTAAAAACGCATTGCGTTGTGCAGCGCTCTCAAACAAATAAAACTCTTTTTTCTTGCCATCAAAGAACTGAACCGAGAACCTACCAAAACGACGTATTGGGAAATACACGTCTACCTTATGCTTAGAAAAATGCTCTCTTAATCGCTTAACTTCAGGGTTATTCTCTAACTCTGCGGTTTCTAGGGCGTACTTAGGATCTTTAATATCTGCAGTGGTACGGTACTGCGCCTTCTTATTTTCAACGGCGTTGTTAATATAGTCGGCCAAGCTCTGCTTATAAAAGTCTCGCACTTCTCTATATATAGCCTGCCCTTCTGCGCCAATTTCTTGCCAGGCTTTGTCAACTTCAGGGCGCTGAGTCTTACCTTTGTCCGGATCTTTATTTAACGTAAACAAATTACCCTGTTTATCTGTATAAGGTGGGCGATCATCAAGCGTAACGTCAATCATTAACTTGTTAAGTATTATTGCTAGCTTAGGATTGTCTTTCTGCCACTTTTGCCAGCGTAGTGCAATCTTCCTAGTCTTTTCAAGCCGTTGATTACGGTCGTCAAGCATACCCTCTACTTTTGCAATAAAGGTTCTAAACTGCGGGATTCTGCTACCAGCCAAATCATTTAACTGACGCAGGGTAAATCCGCCTAAATAGTACTTACGGGCCGTATCGTCAACGTTCTCAAGAAAATCCCCCATGCCTAGCTTTAGCATGTTCCAAGTTGGACGACCAAAAAATCTTCTATCTATGGTGTTCAAGAAGTTGGGATTAGCAGGCATATTGCCTTTTAATATTGATTTACCTCTAGCGGGGAAGGCACGCATATTAGCAGTAGTAGCTGGGGGAGCTTGCAATATGATGTTAGCGTTGGCAATTGTGTAGCCAAGCACGTTGTCTAAACCAAAGAGTTTTGCAATAAATTTAGTAAATGCGTCCCATAAGCTTACTTTGCCACCTTCATATCTAAGGTCTCGTAACAGATTTTGGAACTCTTCATTAGCAAAAGCTTCAGATACAAACTCGTCTACGCTTTTAAAACCGTACTCTTCAAACTCAGGCTTGCCTTCGTATTTCTTTTTAGCGTACTCAAATAGTTTATTTAGCTCAGTTACAGCGTCTTGTTGTTGCTTAGTTAAATTATTAAAGTTCTCTGGATCTAAGGCATACATTGTTCCTGCATGAGTTACTTCATGTAGCAACGCCCAAGTGCTCATCCCACCTTTGCTTGAATTTAAATTAATAGTGTCTAAATAGCCACCGTAATACACACCAGCAGAGTCTATATGGCTTACTGCGTCTCGATACGCTTGAAGCACGGTATTAAATTGCCCAATAATAGGGGGTATTACATCTTTCATGTACTCTAGTCGGCCAGAGGCAATCGCTTCTAAACCTTCTAAATTGCCACGGAATACATCTTCTGTATCTAATGGCTGGTCAAACTTATAGTGTTTAATAAAGTCTGGACCCCAATCATACGTTCTGAGAGTATTTAAAAAAGTGGGTTTAGCTCGTTTGGCATTGTACTCAACTAATTCTTTAGCCAGGCGAACTTGTTGATTAATTACTACGTCAGTTTGTAAATTTAAACTTTTTAGTCTTCTTGCAAGATTAGTTATGAATTTATTGTAAGAACCAACTACTGATTCTCTAGTTAATAACTCAAGCGCTCCGTTAAGGTCCCCAGCTTCTATGCGAGCCTGAATTGCAGGATGCATTGGGTAAAACAACTTAGGATCAAGCGTTTCAGTCTTGCTAGGTGGTTTATACCGTTTAAGTCCTGCATCAAATACAAAACCTTCAGCTTTACCAGTAGGAGCACGGCTAATATTTTGGATGTATTTACGTGCTACACCACCTTCTTTTTTAAGTTTGTCGGCCCGCTCTATGGCAGCGTCAGCATCCCTAACCATCTTTTGATACGCAGCTACTGTAGCGTCAAAGCGTTTTAGTTCTTTTGCAGGTAAGTTATCTTCGACCCATTTCTTAAATAATGTAGCCTGCGCTTTGTTTTGATCTTTAAATACTACGCCAGAATAAGTGTTGTCTTTTATACCAAGGTCAAACGCAGCCGAGCGCATAGCCAAACTATAAGTTGGGTAGCCGTTTCTGCCCCCAAAGTAAGCGTATGCAGCATTTTCTTCTGGCGTTCTTTGACTTGCTGGGATTCCGTCTAATATAGTTAAAGCCCTTTGAATCTGTTGGGCAGTGTATGGCTCCATGTTATTAAGAGCTTCTGTAGCCTCAAACGGCAATACAGTCCCCTCTATACCAAGACTTGCACGCTCGTATTTGTTTAAAGCCTCTTTTAGCTGGGTACTAAAATCGTTAATGCCCCGTACAGTATTTAAATTAGGCGCAGAAGTTAACGACGCTAATGCTTCAGACTGGGATTTAACGTCCATACCAGCAAAACGCTGGGATAACCCAGAGGTCAAAGCCTCACGCTCTTTTGGTGCAATACTTAAGCTATCAAAGAACTGACGCAAAAAGTTTAGCCGCTTGTCTAGTTCTGGTCCAGCAAGTGGTGCGCTAACATCAGGACCTTTACCTTCTGCTTCAAATCTGGCTACTTCTTTACCAGTCTTAAACCCAAGAAACTCAGCAACATCATCAAGCATGTTGTTTACTTTGCTTCTAAAAGAAACAGATTGTGTTGGGTTAGCACTGCTAGACTTTAGGCTATTAAAGAAGGCGGTCAACGGTTTTAATGGGTTGTCGGCCGAGCCAATCAGCATCATCTGAGCACGTTCGCCTTCAGGTATAGCTTCAATACCTTTGGTTTCTGGTACATACCCAGCTGGTGCAGTTAGTTCAAATCCATCCCCAGTTGTGTCTAATGTACGTTTGGTATCGTCACTAGGCTCTTCAAACTCAAACCCCATTTGTCCAGGAGCTCTTGCTGCTTTGATTTTGCCCTGTCCAGCAAGTTCAGCTTTTGCCTGCCGTACACTTTGCAGTTCACTATCTACTTGACCAAACTGTTGTTCTGCCCCGCCAATACGCTCATCGGTTGGGTCAACCTCACTGATCTCTCTTATGTAGCCTTTAATGTTATTGAGTTGGCTAACTAAAGCAGCTTCTCTTGTGTCTAGCTCATTTAGTTGATTGTTGAGTTCCTCATCTCGTTTTGCAGCATCTGCAGCAAGTCGATTAGCTCTATCCAAGTCTGTTTCGGAAGGTTCTCCAGCTCCGGCGTCAGTTGCACCTTTTCTGAGTTTCTCTTCGTCAGATAAAGAAACGCCAGGCTCACCTGCTCCGGCGTCAAATTTAGTACCGTAGTCTCTTGCTTCATCTATAGCACTCCTGCCGGGCTCCCCAGCTTTTTGTAATTGACGTTCACGTCGGCCTTCTAAGTATGCACCAGCACCAGAACCTGCCAAACCAAACGAACCGCCACCTACTGCACCACGTACAGAAGACTCAATGATGCGATTAAATTCTTTGCTTCCCCAGATTTCTGGGTTTTCTTGGACAAACTTCTCGGCTGTAATACTGATTGCTTCTTGTGCACCCTCAGTCAAACCTTCTGTTGCAGCACTACCAATTGTAGTACCAACGACTCGTCTAGCCACTTCTGAGGGCATACCTGATTTCTCAAGTATTTTTTCTACAACTCCAGCTTTTGCATTTGGACCAAGTTGTTTAAGAATAGCGACTGGCAATACTGAATCTAGTGCGGCTGATACAGAACCAGCTAAAAGAGCTGCACCGGTCTCCATTTGACCAGTCTCTTCATATATGTTTTGGAATACTTCAGGAGCGTTAAGCGCATAAGAACCAAGGAAGGTTCCAGCAAGTTGCCCACGACCAGCACCTTCCGCCGTCTTCATTGCTGCGTATCTAGCTCCAGCTTCTGTAGCTTCACGCTCGGCTAACTTTTTAGCGGCTGCGCTAGCAGCCATACGCCCACCGACTGCGCCAATTCCCGCACCGGGTATCAAAGCCGTAGCCATACCAGGTATTTGTTCTGCGACTGTTTCTAGTGCAAAGGGTATGTAGTCGCCTATGCCTTTGACGTCTGATAGAGACTTATAGCGGGCACCGTACTTTTGTTCAATCTCTCTTTGAGTCTGTGCAGCTTCTTCCATCTGCCTAGCTGCATACTCATCAGCACCAACAGCCTTAGCTGCCATGGCAGGTAATACATCAGCAAGCAAAGACCCAGTTTGTTTAGCGCCACGTACAACACCACGCCCCATCATACTTAGTACACCAGTATCCTGTGTAGGTTCTGGTTCAGGCAAACCAAGCTCAGCAGCCGTGTACTCTTTTTTGCTGGATGTTAAGCCAAGCTCTTCAGGTGTAAACTCCTTCTGTTTAGAAGGCAGGCCTAGCTCTTCTGCTGTGTATTCACGAGCCATTGTTAGCCTATACTTTTACGTAGTTGCCATTAGGTAATTGTTTGAATTTGCCCATTCCAGGTATAGTTACAGTGCCATCAGTTCCCATTTGTGGGGCAGCGGGTGCAGCTGCCATTGGAGCTTCGCTTATACCAAGAGCACCTAAGTATTGCGTAATCTTATCTTTACGAATTTGATCTAGTTTGGCTATATCTTCAGGTTTTTTGCTAAATTGTAACTGTGGATAATTTTGAGCTACAAAAGTGTCTGCTTTTACATAAGCATTAAGTCTAGCTGTGTCGTCTTGAGACGTAAGCGACTTTCTAAATTTCTCAAACTGAGCTGGGTTGTTTTTAAATGCTTCATATTGACGCTCAAACTCGCTACTTCTAGCTAATTGCATCTGAGCAACTTTAATTTGATTGTCACGGTTAGCTGCGCTATCAAAGGCTTTTTGTGCTCCTTCTACATCGCCACGTTGTTCAGCACGACGGGCTTTATCCAGATCACCTTTAATCTTAGCGGTTTCAAACTTAATCTTGTCTTCAGCGTCTCTAGCAGCCTCAGCACCAGTTGCATATTCACCAAAGCCTTCAATTGCGGCTTTACCAATAGGGCCTGCAGTTGAACCAAATTTAAGAAAGCCTTTAGCCATGGCAAGACGTTCTTTTCTACTTAAACGATCTTTATCTCCAGTGTACTCGTCTATAAATTTTTCAAACCCTTCACCAACTTGCCCTTTGGGGCCTAGTTCTTTTTGTTGATTAAAAAAATCAGCTAAGGTTTTTGGTCCTGTAGTCACCACAGAACGGTCACTTTTCTTTTCTGTACCCGTACCTTCTCCTTTTACAACTGGAGCTTTTGTTTCTGATTTTGGAGCCGCTGCCACTGGAGCCGCTACTGGTGCAGGTTTTGCTCTAGCTGATTCAGGAGGAGCAGAGCGTCCAGATGTGTAATCTTGGATTTGTGATAAACCTACTTTACCTTCAAGACCTGGATATTCTTTAAATAACTCTTCAACTGTCATTGGTTTACGTACATCAATTGATTGATCCCCACCACCAAACTCAGGATCAAGCATACCCATTCCGCCGTTTGAGAAAGCTAAGATGCCACCACCAGCCATACCTTGTGACTCAAATGCTGGGCCTCCAGCCATAGCAATACCAGACATACGACTTTTTTCTTGCTGCATTTTTTCTTGTAATGCTTCAGCAAATACTTGACGCTCACCTGGAGTTAATGCTGGATCTTTTAATCTTTGCTGTAATTGCGAAATAGTAAGATCGTCGGCCATGCTTTCTAACTTAGGTTCAGAAATTAACTTGCCATACTTATATCCAGGAACAGAAGCAATGCCACCTTCACGGTATTCTTTAATTGCACCACCCGCAGCTCTACCGCCAAACAAAGATGCACCAGCACCAATCAAACCAGCAGCTTGTTGTGTAGTAGTCGGCTGCGCTTGATACAACTGAGTTGTCTGAGACTGTAAGGGTAAACCACGAAGCATATTAGACATAAAGCCTAACTGCATCATTGGATACTGCTGTTGAATAGCGTAATTTTGAATAGCTTGATTAATCTTTTGTTGTTCAAGCTCTTGCTGTTGCTTACCCATTTGTGACTGTAAGCCGATAATATCTTTTTGAGCTCCTAATTGAGCACCACCTAACTGCCCTAAAGTAGAAGCTGCTTGACCAGCTTGACCCAAACCTTGAAGTCCTGTTTGTAGCCCTTGTAAACCTAGTTGAGCACCGAACTGTTGCTGGCGTTGTGCATCTTCAAAGGCTTTTTGTGACCCAGTAGCAGCAATGCCTTGCAGTTGATTACCTAAAGAACGCTCGGCTTCAGCTTCCATAATAGCTTGACGGCTACCACCAAAAGCACCGGCACCAACGGCTTGCCTAGATCGCATTGGTTTAGCAATATTAAAATCACGTAACGCTTGGGATTTTTGATAGTCCACCACGTTTTGCATGTAAGGCGACATATAACCTTGCATGGCCATTGGATCTTGCGCCATTTGAGCGTACTGACCGCCTACACCAGCAGCTTGTCCAGCTAAACCCATAGCTCCTAAACCAGAAGCACCTGCTAAATTAGTAGCCGTACCGTATTGTCCGGGAGTCTGAAGCCCTGCTGTAGCACGTTGGGCTTGTTGTTGCATTGGGCTAAAGCCAGCAAAATATTGATTTACATCAGTGCTGTAAGGGGTATATGGCTTAAATCCAGTAATCCCCGTATCATCCATGTTAAACAACTGTTTCTGAGTTGCTTCCAGCATGTTTGTAACATAGGGTTTGGCGTACTCAGGGATGTTAGTGTTGTAAGACGTAGTTGTTTGGGGCTGTCCACCACCGCCACCGCCACCGCTGTCACCACCCATGGCATTACCGTAAGGCAATAATTTTTGTTTGTATCTTAATAAACTCATAATGTCGCCTCTACAATTGTGTAGCGTTTCCTAAACCCATATTTAGCTGCCCATTTTGCTACTATGTCCCTAACCGCACCCTGTATTTTGGTTGCGCCATAACTCTTTAATAGTTCAGAAAACTGCCTAAACGTCTCCTGATTACTTATTAACTTCCCACCTATAGCTACTATAAAGGCGACTCTGTGGTTGGGCAAGTTATTAAAGTTAATAGCCGCCGCACCTTTAATAGCATTTTCTTCATCTACTGCAACTATCAATAACCAATCACCTCTGGCTAAGTAAACTTTAGCTTGCTCGGCTGTGTAATCGTCTTCTCCCCATTTTAACGCTTCAGCTAAAAAAGACTCAACTAATGGCCATGTTTGATGGATATTTGCAGTAAGTACTGGATGTATGCTTAGCGCCATTTATTTTTAAGCTGGCATATATCTGTCAACTTTAACTGCTGGAGCTTGTTTTTTTCTACCGGTTCTAGCCTTGCGAATCTTGTCCATCATGCTGTACAGCTTCCTAGCACCAGCATCGGTAGAGCCGTTACCTAAGTGACTAACCACGTCGGCTGGAACCACAAACTCCCCATCAGCAAGACGGGCGGGTTGTTTGTTACCGATAGAAGCAGGAATAGAATCAGACATACCATCACCAGGACCTTTAAGCATTCTGCCGCCATCTGAATACCCTCCTAAACTAGCTGTACCGCCTGCTGCTCCAACATCAGAAAAATCACCCCCAAGAGATTTAATACCTGTTTTAGGCATTTCTGCCATAGGGATACCAAATCGCCCCATTAATTTTTTGCGCTGCACTTCTTCAGCAGCTTTAGCGCTAAGCCCTCTTGTGCTTGGGTCTATATCTCTATAAATACCAGGATTGCCTTTGGGTAGGTATTTACCCGCAGCAAAACCAGCAATGCCGCCAGAAGCCATTAGCATGGGGTTAGACCGCTCGTAAGCTGGAGCTTCTCCTACTAATTCGGCACTTACTGGACGCTGGGTAGGGGTAGCGTACTGGGTCTTATCAATCATCCCCATGGGATATAGACCACCTTGTGGGTTCATAGCCGTATTAGCCATAGACATGCGTTCTACAGGGCCACCAGCTTGATAGGACTGCATAATGCCACCCTCGGCAGCATAAGTTGGATACTGGGCACTATAGTATGGATTAGGTCTTGGAGCCTCGTAAGCTTGGTAGTTAGGGCTTAGTCTGTATTTTTTTAACCGTTCATCATATCCATCTGATTGATATCCAGCAGGACCCCCACTCTTTTCAGTTTCCATATTTGTTAGTAAAGGAGCTGCAGCCATAACTGCTTTGGTCGGGTCTTTTTTAACTAAATCGTATACATTAGTTGCTAAATTTGTTGGGCTAAAGCCTTGAGGTCCTATACCAACACCACGTTTTAAATTAGCCATGGTCATTGTATCTGCACCAGTAGCGGCAGGTACATTTTGTGCATAGTTT